>ERZ1034842.11-NODE-11-length-142970-cov-16.477760_pt1 | contig 142970 bp, 120 predicted proteins | sample MGYA00520634_ERZ1034842 | MGnify/ENA primary metagenome ERZ1034842 (study PRJEB33766, sample SAMN09781734) | gut metagenome | biome: gut microbiome | host: Homo sapiens | place: Madagascar | study: EMG produced TPA metagenomics assembly of the PRJNA485056 data... | reverse complement strand
AGCAACCGGATTTATTCGGGGATTTTATATGAAGATTTTTTACCGGACAGCAGTGTCGTCTTTTTTAAATTTCCAGCTGCGCCCGATACGGTGTCCGGGCATACCTTTTGTTTCAATCCAGCGGTAAATCGTCTCCCGGCGGGCGCCGAGATACTCGGAAATTTCTTTCATTGACAGCCAGCGATCATCCATTTCAGCAGACCTTGTTTTAGAGTTTGTTTTATGTATCATAGTTGAAATATACCGTTTGTTTTGTTTATTGCAAACGCGAAACGGTATATTGAGATATTTCTTGTGATAAAAAGATATATTTTGTGGACTTTTGTTTGATTATTCAGAGATTTTTCATTATTTTATTCTGATTGATCGATATTGAATACATAATGCCGCCAAACACATAAATTCACTCTATCGCTGGCGATAGGAATATTGCCTTCATTTTACTTTTGTTTGGGATGATGTGAACATCTGCGCAAGTGTTTTCATCGGCGGCGGGTTTGCGGTTGCTTTTTCGGATGAATGGATTTATGCTGTTTTGCAGTATTTTCCGAAGGTGATGGTTTATGTTTACAATGGCACGAATCAAAGCAATTCGCGGCAAGGGGAAAGAGTTCTTTCTCAATCATCTGTCGTGCAATGATTATTATTCCGAAAAAGAACATATGGTGTGAGTCTGGCATGGTCGTCTGGCAGAGGATTTCGGGATTGCAAATCAGACGGTTTTAGCGGAGGTATTCAGCCTTTTTCAATAGAATCTCAATCCGGTTACGCATCAGAAATTGACACAGAGGACGGTTGCTGGCGGGATTCGGTTCGGAGCAGAAGTCGGTATCCGTGTGTGTTTGTTTGATAAACGGCTGATTGAAGCGCACCGGAGATCGGTTGCGTTTGCGATGAAAGAACTGGAACGTTTTGCGGCAGTCCGGATTCGTAGCGGAGCGAATGTCAATACACAGAATTATGAAGTTACCGGGAACATAGTTTATGCAAGTTTTCAGCATGACATAAGCAGACTTCTTGATCCTCAGCGGCATACGCATAATGAGGTTTGCAATGTAACAAAAACGAAGGACGGTATTTACAAGGTTCTGGAAAATTTCGAAATATGCCGAGCGATTCGTTACTGCGCAGAGTTTACCAGAATATGCTTGCTATGGAGTGCCGTAAGCTCGGTTATGAAATTGAGGAAAGTTTTGATTTCCGTGGAAATGTAAAAGGCTTTGAGATCAAGAGCGTTTCACCTGAGATTCAGGAACGGTTTTCCAAACGGACACGGGATATTGATGACGAGATTGCACGGCGGGAACGGAATCTCGGTCGTACTCAGACTGCGGCGGAACGGCATGAAATATCGCTGGGAACAAGATCGTTCAAATTGACGGAATCCGATTCGGAATCTATGCGGAATTATCAGTTGGAACAGCTTTCCCGGAAAGAAAATGGAGATATTGGAAAACGTGGCACATGAGGCGTATGAACGGCAGACAACAAAAGAAAATATCAATTTGAACGAAATAATTGATGAAATATTGCTGGAGCTTTTTGAGCGTGTCAGCGTGTTGAAAGAGGAACTGGTCATTGCGGAGATATTGACGCAGAATGGGCATATTCCGCTTGAGTGTTTGAAAAAGGCGTTGGCAAATCATAGGGAACTGTACCGTTTGCCGGGCAATTACTTGGTGCCGAAAGTGGTCATGGAAGCGGAACAGTATGCGATAGATGCAATGAAACGGGAAAAGGGATTGTATCAGCCGTTGAACGAGAAATTTATTCCGTTCAACGGAAGCGAAAAAAGAAAAGCACAAAGTGAAGTTTGAAGTGCACCCCAAAAGTTGGACACAACCTTTGAGGTGCATTTTTATGGTGAAAAAACACAAAACACCGCATCGTTACAGTGCGGAATTCAAAATTCGTGCTATATTGGATATGCGCAAGCACCGTTTCGGCTATGAAGAGACGGCGAGGAAATACTGGCCAGGCTTGACTAGACTGGAGGCGCATAACCATATCAAGAGCCTCCACCTTTGGGAACGGATTTACCTTGAAGAAGGAGAAGAGGAACTAATGGAAGAACGACGAGGCAGAGCTCGGGGAGGCAAAAAAGGTTGTCCACCGAAACTTGCAAAAAGCGTAGAAGAAGATCTGATTGCAGAGAATCAACGCTTGCGCATGGAGATAGCGTACTTAAAAAAATTGAGTGCCTTAGTTCTTGCAAACGAGCAAGCAAAGCGGAACAAACGCAGATCATCGCAGAATTAAGGCATCAGTTTCCATTAGATGATCTGCTCAAAATGGCAGGATTGTCCCGAAGCACATTTTACTATCAGCATAAAGCAGCCGGCAAGCCTGATAAATATGCAGCCGTCCGTGTTCAAATCAAAGAAATTTTTGAAAAGAACAAAGGACGATACGGTTATCGTCGGATCCATGCAACCATGCGGAATGCCGGTTGTGAACTCAACCATAAAACGGTTCAGATGCTGATGCGTGATATGGGATTTCAAGGAAAACAGCGAAGGAACAAATATCGTTCATACAAGGGAACTGTCGGTAAAATCGCAGGGGACATTCTGAATCGGGATTTCAAGGCAGAAAAGCCTTTTGAAAAGTTGGTGACGTGTAAAAGATAAGACTTCATCTGACAAAACAAGGGAAATGATGCTATATTGAAAGAGCATCAAAAAGAGAAAGGATGATCAGATGAATCTCGAAGCCAAAATTATTAAACCGAAACTGGGACTTTTGGAGTTGAGTCGCCAACTTGGCAGCTAACACAAGCGTGTAAAGTCTTTGGCTATTCCAGAGACAGTTTTTACCGTTTCAAAAAGCTTTATGAGGAAGGTGGCGAACTTGCACTTCGTGATATTGTCCGCTTGAACAGACCGAATCCTAAAAATCGAGTAGATCCGGAAATCGAATCCAGAGTAGTAAAAATTGCGCTGGACAATCCTGCCTTGGGGCAGCAGAGAGTTTCCAACGAATTACGCAAGGAAGGGTTGTTTATTTCTCCAGGAGGTGTCCGGTCAGTTTGGCAGCGTCATGATCTTGAAACCTTTCAAAAGCGCTTGAAAGCCTTGGAAGCCAAGGTTGGGCAGGAGGGGCTGATTCTAACGGAATCTCAGCTCCAGGCCTTGGAAAAAGCGAAAGAAGAAAAGCAGGCCGCTGGAGAGATTGAAACGGAACATCCTGGTTACCTGATTGCTCAGGATACGTTTTACGTTGGTAACATGAAAGGAGTCGGACGGATCTACCAACAGACCGTGATTGACACCTATTCCAAAGTGGCATTTGCCAAATTGTATGACCGGAAAAACGCACTGGTTGCAGCCGATATGCTCAATGATCGCGTTATTCCCTTCTTTGACAGCAAAGAGATTCCTGTCTTGCGTGTTTTGACAGATCGCGGATCGGAATATTGCGGCAACCGGGAACATCATGAATATGAGCTTTATCTCGACCTGGAGAACATAGATCATACAAAAACGAAAGCAAAATCCCCTCAAACGAATGGAATCTGCGAGAGATTTCATAAAACGATTCTCTCGGAATTCTATCAAATTGCTTTTCGGGAAAAGATCTACGAATCCATTGAGATGCTGCAGAATGATCTCGATGAATGGCTGCGGGAATACAATGAATTACGTCCGCATAGCGGAAAATATTGTTATGGAAAAACGCCTATGCAGACATTCTTGGATTCCCTGCCACTTGCAAAAGAGAAAATGTTGCAGTATAGTAACAACATTCCAAACCAAAAGAAAATATGACAGATCGTCAGATGATGTCGTAACTTCTACAGGTGACGGATGTTACCGAATTCGCCGTATGTAATCAGAAAGTCTATTTGTCTCCGGTCCTTGATCTGTTTAGCTCGGAAGTCCTGTCGTATTCGATTAGCGAAAGAGCGAATTTTGCTCAAACCAAAGCAATGATGAATGGTTTGTTTGCGGTTCTTCCGCGAGGGGCGACTCCGCTGCTGCATTCGGATCAGGGATGGCAATATCAGATGCGAGACTATCAGCAGATGTTGACAGACCATGGAATTACTCAGAGTATGTCGAGAAAGGGAAACTGTCTGGATAACAGTGTCATGGAAAATTTCTTTGGAAGACTCAAAACGGAAATGTTCTTTGGGGAACAATTCAGATCTGTAAAAGATTTTGAAAGAAGACTCCATGAATACATTTGCTATTTCAACAGTGAACGCATATCTTTAAAGAGAAAAGGAATGAGTCCTGTTCAATACCGAACTCATTCCCTGGGTTAATAAACTGTCCAATGTTTTGGGGACACCTCAGTTATTCAGGGGATTTTTTTGGCGGAGCAGAGACCGTTTCACGTTACTGTGCGGCGTTGCCGGTTCCGGAAAAACATCGACTTTGAAAGAATTGGCACGGGGTCTCAAAGGAAATCCGCTGGTACTGGCGCCGACCAATAGTACGGTTGAGGTTTTGAAACAGGAAGGATTTCCCAATTCACAGACAGTTGCAAGTTTTCTGTTGAATCCACCGGAGTTCAACGGATTGTTGATTGTGGATGAATCAATTTTGAACTCTCTACGTGCCAGTGTCGCCCTGCTGAATTTGACGAGAAACCGGGAATTCCGTATTCTGTTTTTGGGGGATTCCGGACAACACAAGTGCGGTTGATCGGAGCGATTTCTGCCGGTTTCTGGAGAATCTATCATAGTTATATATTACATAAAATAATGTATATTTGACAAGTTGTTTTTATAACGATTGCAATTATTGCGATTCTTGCGGCTGTTCTTCTTCCGGCTTTGAATTCCGCCCGGGAAACGGCAAGAAGAATCAGCTGCACCAGCAATTTGAAGCAATGGGGAGTATACCTGGAATTGTATGCATCCAATTATGACGGGCAGCTTCCTGCATGCACGAGAAACGAAAACGGCGGACTGGATCCCTCGATTTTCACGAGTTTTCTCCGCGACAATTCCGGAATCGGTCAAAAAATGTTTCTTTGTCCGGGAGGAGTAAGGGAAACGGGGAATCAATGGCTCGTAAATCCGGCGACCTGGCGCAACAACGTGCAGGTTTCCGATTACGGATTCAATTCCAATCTTAACGGCTATAATGAAACTTCCGGAATACGCATGACAAAGATTTTTCAGCCTTCGCAGAAGTTTGTTTTCATGGATTCCGAGCGGATCGGTTATGATTACGGCTGGTGGCGGATTATTTTTGCCAATGCGGACTGGAACAATGCCAGCTACGGCGAACCTTCCAACCGGCACAAAGGTTATGTGAACACTGTTTGTGCGGATGGACATGTGGAAAGCATTTTTGTCCGTCCCGGACTGCGCCCCTGCCAGCAGAAACCTTTCCGCTGGTTCTGGAGTGCGGAAGGCAACCGGATGTGGGGACAGAAGAGTCTTTAAAAATACGGAAACAAAAGGAGTATTTGCTTATGAAAAGAAAAGTTCTTGGCGCGATTCTGGGAGTTGCGCTCTCGCTGCCGCTTTTCGGCGGTTACAAAAACACGGAAGAACTCTATGTGAATGAGTTCAACACAAGAGATTCTTTGACCGAGTGGAGTCTTGGTCTCGCGCCGAAAGCCGGAACGAAGGGAAATGACGCGGTGCTGAACCACTGGCACGGGGAAAACGGAAAGTCGGGCTTTCTGCGTTTCTCCGCTTCCGGGCAGAAGAGCGATTTGATTTCAATTGAGCTGCCAGCGGAAAAAATGAAAGGTCTGATTCAGTTGGAAGCCCGGATTCGCGGGAAAAAACTTGCTGTCGGGAGCAAAGCCTATTTTGGACCGAAAGTCATGCTGTTTCATCAGTTCGGGAAAAAAACAGCTGGCCTGAGCCGGAAGGCAGCAAGCTCGGAACTTATGACTGGCGGACGGTCGCCATGATTCTTGAAATTCCGCAGAATACAACGAAGGTGATTCTTACACTCGGAATTCAAAGCGCTTCCGGAGAGTTTGATGTTGATTATGTCCGTATTTACCGCTGTGAAGAAAGCGATGAGAGCGTCACGGTGAGTGTTCCGGAAAACAGGGAGGCTCTTGCAATTCCCCGCGGTCCTGGAAAAGGGACACGGTATCGCGGAGTTATGAGCGGACACGATCTTTCCGCAGCGGCTTTTGAAACTCTTGCAGACTGGAACGTCAATCTTATCCGCTATCAGATGCAGCCCGGAAACCGGAATATTTCAACTCCGGAACTTTACCTGAGCTGGATTGACGATGAAATGAAAAAGGTTGACAGTATCATGCCGTTGCTGAAAAAGCATGGAATGAAAGTCGTCATTGACCTGCATACCGGACCGAATACGAAAGTCAGCAAAGTTGCCAGTAACATTCTGACGGAATCCACCAATTTTTCCACTTTGATTGAAACATGGAAACGCCTGGCGGCTCACTTCAAAGGCAATCCGCTCATTTATGGCTACGATCTGCTGAACGAGCCAGTCGCTACGGAAGCAACGCTTGCATCGTGGCAGAAGGTCGTTGAAACCCTGGTCGAGGCAATTCGCAAAATAGATCCTGTGACGCCCATTATCATTGAGCCATGTGCCGCGATTGATAATTTTGATGGAGGACTTAAGCCGATTCGGGCCGAGAACATCATTTATTCTCCTCATTTCTATCAGCCGTTTTCGTATTCTCATCAAGGGGTGCATAACAAATGGCTGAAATGGAGTTATCCCGGCTATATTGCCGGAACTTATTGGGATAAAGAACAGTTGAGAGTGGCGATGAAATCGACCATTGACTTTCAGCGCAAGTACAATGTCCCGATTTTTGTCGGCGAATTTTCGGTCATCTGCTGGGCGAAAGGTGGAGAAAAATACCTTTCCGACATGATTGAGCTTATGGAGGAATACGGCTGGGACTGGACCTATCACGCGTTCCGTGAATGGGGCGGCTGGAGTGTGGAACACTCTGCGGAGAAGCCGTTTGAATTCAAGCGTTCCGCTTCAAATCCGAGAAAAGACGTTCTGCTTAAAGCTTTGAAAGAAAACAGACGCTTTAAGTAAGATGTCGGTCAAAGTGCAGAAATAATTCTGCAAAGTTCCTTCTCCTGCTTGCTTTTCCCGTTTATTATGAAAACAGGCAGGGAAGGAATTGCATTTTCATAATCTCTTTTTTATTGACTTTTCGCTTTCCTGCGCTATATTTTTCCGTAGACAGTTTTCTTGCGTTTGATTTTTTGGAAAACAAAAATCAATTACGGAAACAGCCTTTTTCAAGCCTCTATCCCGTCAAATGTGCGCAAATTATCGGACGCTATCATGGGATAAGAGGAAAATCTAAATGTATGATGGAGCAGTGCAATGAAGCAAATTGATTTTAACAGGCTTTTTATACAAGATCAATACCATCCTCTAGTTTACAAATTAAGAAATGACGCAAATGGAGCGCATGATATTGCTTTCTTTAATAGTTATATTCACGATGCAACTATATTCTTAGACAATATTACTTTTAAAAGAGCTAAAATAGATATACCGTTAGAAAGAATATGTTGGGAGTTAAAAGATTCTGATCTCGAAACACATGCGTGCAAATCGCATATCTTTATAAATAATGTTACAGATTATTTTTTTACTTTCAACAGGACTTTATTAAAAAACTGGACATTGCCATCAGAGGTAAGCATTTCAGATTTTTCGTTATCAAAAACAGGAACATGCTCAGTTCTTAAATTTTCTCTATTCTTTGAAAGTAGGTTTCCTGATTTTGAAATGTCTATTATGGTTGCTGGTGGAAAGAATGTAATAACAATAAAAGACGAGATTAATACATTCTCATGATAATGTCGGACAGTAATAGCAACTAGCCGATCAAGCAGACGCAGGAGTTTCGGGATCATAATTCAAATTAGAAATCTGTCAGTCGTTTGAATTTTCAAAACATTAAAGAAGTTATAACAAAAGCTGAATTGTAACTTGAGGAAAAATAAGAAAGTAATGGCGGAGAGAGCGAGATTCGAACTCGCGTTAAGATTTCTCCTAAACAGCATTTCCAATGCTGCGCCTTCAACCGCTCGGCCATCTCTCCAACATCGTTTGGATAACGTAATATAGCATCTGTCATACATTTTGCAAATCGGAAAATGAAAAAACTTGATTTTTTTTCGTTTTTCATGCGTCTCAAGGTAATTTCCGGAGGAAAAGAAAGCGGTGCGTTTACGAATCAGGGAAATAAAAAGAATTATTTTCAATGTTCTGGCAATTCACGTTTGACAATTCCGTTTTTCAAGGTTATAGTGGATACGGTTTTTCTCTAACAAAAGAAAGGTTTTTATCATGGGCAAGATTTTAACAGCGTTCGCAGCGGCGGTTCTCTTTTCCGTCGGAGCGTTCGCAGACTTGAAAGTGGATCCCGTGTTCTCCTCGAACATGGTGCTCCAGCAGCAGAAACCGATCGCATTCTTCGGAACGGCGGACAAAGGCGACGAAATCACCGTCGAATTCAATGGTCAAGCCGTCTCCGCAAAAGTCAATGAAAACGGCAAATGGCGTGCTGAGTTCCCCGCAATGGAGGCCAGCAGCATGAACCGTAATGTCAGAATCACCGACGGCAAAAAGGTCGTGGAACTGAAAGATATTCTCATCGGAGAAGTCTGGTTCTGCTCCGGCCAATCCAATATGCAGATGCCGATCGGCGCAAAATTCAAGCGCGGATGGAGCGCGCAGAACTGCGAACAGGAAGTCGCAGACGCAAAATATCCGGAGATCCGCTATGCGTTCCAGCGTCTGATTTCCTCGCACAACCAGCTCCGTCCCGCCGTCTACGACCGCGCGAACGGATGGGTCAAGTGCGATCCCTCCGTTGCGCATTATTTCAGCGCGACCGCTTATTTCTTCGGACGCAAGCTGCATCAGGACCTGAAGGTGCCCGTCGGACTCATCAACGCCTCCTGGGGCGGAACGAAAATGGAGCCGTGGATTTCCGATGAAGGCTACACCGCCGCCGGAATCGAATCCGATCTGAAACAGATTCACCGCTTCCGCATGGACGCCGATGAAAAGAAGGTATTTGAAGCCAATGAAGCGAATCGTTTCGCCGATCAGATGACCGTATGGCATCTGCTCTTTGAAGCTGCCGGCAGACAGGCGAAAACGGACGCGCAGGGCTGGTCTGCCGCTGATTTCAACGACTCCGCATGGGAAGCTGCAAAACCGCAGCAGACTCCGAAATATGTTGCCCGGTGGTATCGCAAGAGCTTCGAGCTTCCACAGAACATGAAAGGTAAAACCATTCACTTCGCCATGAACAAATGCGGCGAAAAAGCCGATGTTTATCTCAACGGCAAGCGCATCGCCGGATGGGAAGCGAATGTGCCGGAATCGAAGAAAATCATTCGGTTGAATCTTCCTGCTTCGGAGTGGAATCAGGACGGAAAGAATGTTCTTGCGATCCGCGGCGAATACTTCTACAACTGGCAGAGTCGCGGTCAGATGGAAAACATCATCAACCGCGCAAACCTTTTTGTCGGGAAAGCCAGACAGTCTCTCTACGGCGGCTGGAAGATGAAGGACGAGTTCAGCTGCACCGCGAAAGAGACCGCGGGGAAGAAAGTCCCGGGCTTCATCTACGTTCCGTACAAGACGTCCCAGTTCCAGTCCAACCTCTACAACGGCATGGTCGACGCATGGACGAAACTTCCGGTCCGCGGTGTTATCTGGTATCAGGGCTGCTCGAATGCCGGCCAGCCGCACTATTACCTGCTCCACAAGGCGCTCATTGCCGACTGGCGCGCGAAATGGAACAATCCTGAAATGCCGTTCATCATCGTTCAGCTTGCCGGTTACGATCCCGGACGCCAGAACAACTGGGCGACCGCCGACGCGACGAACGTTTCCGGGTATGCTCTCACCCGCGACATTCAGCAGCAGATGCTGAACATCCCGAACGTCGGTCTTGCCTGTGCGATCGACATCGGCGAAGCCGCGAACATTCACCCGGCGAACAAACAGGATGTCGGTAAGCGTCTTGCGCTTGAAGCGGAACGTATCGCATACGGCAAAGACATTGTCAGCCGCGGACCTCTTTTCGTCTCTGCGACTCCGGAAGGCGATGCGATGCGTGTGAACTTCCTGTATGCGGATGGACTGAAGACTTCCGACGGCAAAGCTCCCGGAGCCTTTGCGGTTGCCGGAGCCGATAAGCATTTTGTCTGGGCGGACGCGAAGATTGACGGCAACAGTGTCGTTGTCAGTTCACCGAAGGTTCCGAATCCGAAATATGTCCGTTATGGTTATGCGGGCTATCGCGGAGACTGCAATCTTCAGAACGGCGCCGGTCTTCCCGCCTATCCGTTCCGTTCTGACGCCTACGATTATTCCAACGTGAAATAACGCAAGGCGGCATTTTCCCCCGCGCAGTAAAAGGCGCGGGGGGAAAATGAATTTTTTAATTTTTCACGTCTTCTGTTTGGCTGTGATAAAAGGCGTCATTCAGATTTTCTTCTTTCACTCCACCTTTGGTGTATAAGAGATTCCAGTTTATCTTTTTCCCTACTTCATCCGGACACCGCAGAACGCGCTGGATTTCATTTATGATTTGGTCCCCCTGAAAATTCATTACCTGCAGATGATACGGTTTTGCGTCAATATCCCGATAGACAATGGATACTTTTCCGCTTTGACGGGCTGCGAAAAGCGCCGCCCAACTCATCAGGCGGTTGCCACCGGTCGCATTGAGAACGAATCCTTCTTTATGTTTAAATTCTTCACAGAATTTTTTATAAAGGATATCGATTTCTCCTGAATTCTCCATTGTTTTTACCGAGGCGGTTAATCCATGCTGGTTAAAAATGGATGCCAGTTTTTCGGCTAAATCCTTGGTTTCGCTAGATGCCCACAGTATTGTATTCTGTGCATATAGTTGAAAACCGCAGCTCAGAATTGGGGCTGGGGAGCCGCCTACAAGCATGTGCAATTCCTGAATTGGTGTGGGCAATGTAACTTTCCCTCCTTGTATGGCATCCTCCCGAATGATGCTTTTCGCTTGAGAAAGCGAATTTGCAAAACGATACAAAGCCACCTTTTCAGAAGAAAAATCTGCTCTGTTTGCTTCGGGAAAGAGGAAGGTTTTTCCGCGCAACTCGTGTTTGTTGCCGACTTCAATTCGCCCGATTTTATTGTTCGGCAAAATAGAACCTGTAATAATCCAGTTTTGAGCTAACTCACGCTTGAAATGCGTTCCATTGGCTTCATCTAATGCTACCATTGCAAGTGCAGCGGCAAGCTGCCAGGAATTGCCTTCAAACCGGCAGGAGCCTTCATTATGAAAAAAGACACGATGCGTTTTCAGTCCTTCCAAGTTTGAATTGTCGGAAAGCTGGGATGCCATATCTCTTTCTCCCTGTGAGTCCATTTGAGTCAGGTAAATACGAACAGAAGTCGGTTTACCTTTTTCATTGAGCAGAGGAAAAACTGCAGTTGCTCCAGGTTTACTTAAAAGTTCCTGCAAAGAAGGCATCTCTGTTCCAAATGGATGGTCCTGAAGAAAATCATCTTTGTTTGCCGGAAGTACGAAATCCTGACAATGCAGCCAGTAAAGCCATTCGGCGACAGCGTTTCGCCATCCCTGCATGTCGGGAGCATCCTCCGGGTAGGGAATTTGGAATTCTGCAAGAGTTTCCAAGCTGTTTCCTGATATAAAGAGATTGTCCAGCGAAGTCGGGTTGTTGCTTCGCTCTATTTCCCGAAAACTTTCATTCCAATCCTGCATATTTACTTCCCTATAAAAATGACTGCATTTGAAGGCGAGAAAGAATCTTCCGTCAGATACGGCGACTCGCAACGGACATACAGTTCATGTTTTTTGAATGAAATTTCCTGCATGTCTCCAAGGGCCAGAAGACGATTGTCCTTTTTATCCCAAACCACCATGGAGTACCCTCCATGAGTCCAATGATCAAGTTTCCAGACTTGGCGTTCTTCTGCCCATTCCGCCCACTGCTGAGTCGGTTTTCCCGGTACTTTCCCCGCCGCGAGTTCATTCAAAATCTCACAAATGTTCAGCTCCGGGGCCGTATAGACGGCGGAAAGAAATTGCTTTTCACTTCCTGCCGCATATTGCAATTCAACGGAGGCATCAAATATCAGGGGAACGAATTTTTTTACTTTCTCGGAGAAATCGACAACTTCTTTTGATGCTTCAGCAGCCCGTTCTTCAATTATTTCGATTGCGTCCATGATTTCAAAATCTGTTGCATCAATCTTCGCAAATGCTGCAACCGCTTCATCCTGATATTCCAGCCGTTCATCATCCGTATTTGTAACGGGAACACCGATTCTGGGAAGAATATCTTTGGAAACGATTTCATTCATCAGATAATGACGGCGGATTTTCCGGATCGCCTCCATGTCTTCCGCTGCAAGACGGTGCACGGTCCAGCTGTAAAGAAGCTGAGCAAAATGAATGGTCCGGGCATTCCAGACCTGAACCGTTTTCAAAAATGCTCCGCCGTGATCTTTGAGAGACAGTTCCGCATCGGTCGCGGGAGCATCGAACTGGGAGAAGGGGACTACAAGATAATTCCATCCGCGCTGTTCCAGAATGACAACATACTGCGGATGCTCCATTCCCGCAAGCAGACGGATTTCTCCAATGGCGTTTTTGCCTTTTAAAGGGCTGAAAGGACGCGGTGCGGAAAGAATTCCGGGCTTTTTCCCTTCCTTGATTGCTTCTGCAATTTCCGGCGGATCCGGGAGTTCCATATCGCGAAAATCTTTGTAAAGAGACCACTGTGCCAGAAAATCGCGGGAATTGTTATATTGTTCGTTGAGGAATGTGTCCATAATTATTCTCCTTTTTCGGATGTTCTCAACATACTTAAGAACGGTTCCGCAGATTTTTCCGACGACATTTCACGAATCAGTTGATTTTTCAAAAAATGGAATGTCGCAAGTTCCCGGTCAATCTTGCTTGTGATGATTTTCTTTTTTATATTGCTCCACAGCTCAAACGTGCGGGATTTTTTCAGTCCGAGCAAATTCTGTGTTTCTTCCCGATTGAAATCCATTCCCGCGCAAAACGATAGCAACAGCAACTTTTCCTGTAGAGTAAGAGACTTCAGAATTTCTTTTGCAGCATATTTATCCGCTTCCACATCCACAGATTCGATAAATTCTGTGTCAGCAAACTTTTCTCCAAAAGATTTTCCCGTAGAGTCGCTTTCCGAGTCCGGTGCATCCATAGACTTGGTCGAGTTGTAGTTAAAGTAACTTTTATCTTTTACCCTTGTAAAGTTTTCTCTGCCATAAGTCTTGAACAGGTAGTTTTGGGTCAAGGTTAAGGTTAAGGCTTTTATGTTTCCGACAATAGTTTTTAGCTCTGCATTGGACGAGTTCTCGGCTTTCAACCAAAGATCATCTTTCCAGGCTTTGGCGGTGGAACGTTTCCCTTCATTCTGCTTGCCTGTATATTCAGAGAAAAGAACGTCAAATTCTATAAGGTATTCATTGTCGTGTTTTTCTCTTCCATTAAATATATCCTTTGCTATAATGTAGCATTTCTGCTCTGCAGCCCTTTGGAAAAAGGCAGTTATCTGTCGACAGAAATAGTCATAATATTTCTCACTTTCATCCTCGCTCAGTTTCCCTTGCCGGATCAGTTCCTGCATTGCTTCGCCTTGTGGAAGACAGCCTCCGAAACAGCAGATTTCTTTCCAGAAGTTCCAGGCTTTCAGTTGTTCTTCTGGGGTCAGTTTTTTATGTATTTCAGAACTCATCAGAACTCTCCTCCATGTTCCGGATTCAGAAGTGCTTTTGCTGCTTTCATTTCTTCTTCGGTCAGAAACGGCTTATGCGAATTGCGTGAAACTTCGGGTTTTGAACCGAAAAAATCATCTAGTGTGCAGCGGGCAACTGGTTTTTCGACTGTTCCGAACCAGGTCTTGTAATCTTCTTCGTGGCTTTCGGTAATTCCTTTAACAGCAAAGCCATAATGTGCGAGTGCGCTGCGGCTTGTGCCGAGAAGCATGGGAATATGAGGAATAAGAGTATCTGCGGAGCCGTTATAAATGGAGAGTCCCGGATGCCACTTTCTTTTGGGACGAAAGCCGGGAATTGTTCTTGCCCAAAAAGATTCTTTAATATGCCAAAGAGAGCCAAAACTGAAGTCTACGACAAAGTGGAACAAATCCAATTTGCGCTTTTCTTTAATATCCATAAGAACATCCTCCATTGTTCATTTATTCATTGCGGGAGAATGAGATGTATGAAGCTGTGATTCATTCTTCTGCATTGATACTTTACTCCGATTTCGGGAAAAATCAAGTTGTTGTTTCGCTGAAATCAAGGAGGTGTTCCGCTTTGTTGGATAGATGTTCTCGGAAAAGAGTAAGTGGTAAACAGAAATAAAAAATGAGTTGAAAAGCTTGCTGTCCAGACAGAAAAATGCAGAAAAAATGGCTTCCGGATTTTTTTGCTCATACTTTTAGGGCTTTTTTTGTCGGTTTTAGCCTCATTTTTTCATGATTTTTCCGGCTAAAATTTTCTGCATTTTTATAAACGTTTGATAGTCAGCAACTTCCGACGAAAGATTTTTTGAAAATGCAGAAGAAAAAGTTTTTTTTCTGTTTTTTTCAAAAATGCCCTTGATTTTCTGCAAAACGGGTGTATAAGTATCTACAGTTCAAGCGGATTCGCACCCGCCTGTTGAACTTTTGCCCCGCTTCAAGGGGATTGCGACTTTTCAGTTTCCTTTGGCCCTTCGTGGCATTAAGTTGAACTTTTGCCCCGCTTCAAGGGGATTGCGACTCTAAGATATACCTGGCATATACATAACAGATACAGTTGAACTTTTGCCCCGCTTCAAGGGGATTGCGACCTTCCATGCTACTTACTCGTGTGGGATAGGGTGGTGTTGAACTTTTGCCCCGCTTCAAGGGGATTGCGACGAAGCCTATTAGTCAAACATGCGCCAGGGGTCGCTAGTTGAACTTTTGCCCCGCTTCAAGGGGATTGCGACAGTTTTTAGCTTCCTTAAGAACCACAAGATCAATGTTGAACTTTTGCCCCGCTTCAAGGGGATTGCGACATCTGGTGACTGTTCTGGTCATGTAAAAGGTATCGTTGAACTTTTGCCCCGCTTCAAGGGGATTGCGACCGTGAATAGAATGAAATCGTCTAATTTAGTACTGGTTGAACTTTTGCCCCGCTTCAAGGGGATTGCGACGTGAACTGACGGGTGACTGATACGTTAAATGTAAACGTTGAACTTTTGCCCCGCTTCAAGGGGATTGCGACGGACATCTTTTGAACCGCTTCTTTGAGGTCCTTGTTGAACTTTTGCCCCGCTTCAAGGGGATTGCGACTAATCCTCCTCTTCTTCATACCTCTGAATATCATCGTTGAACTTTTGCCCCGCTTCAAGGGGATTGCGACAGAATAATAAAGCTTACATTTGATGGCCTTTTTTGAGTTGAACTTTTGCCCCGCTTCAAGGGGATTGCGACCCAGCCAGCATGTGACTGATCCTTCCCCATAGTCTACGTTGAACTTTTGCCCCGCTTCAAGGGGATTGCGACGATCTCCAGATGGCTCATACCTCCTTCCTCTCTGCAGGTTGAACTTTTGCCCCGCTTCAAGGGGATTGCGACTTCCTTCTTCGAGGTCCTTTGACAATCCATTCTGTTGAACTTTTGCCCCGCTTCAAGGGGATTGCGACTCAGCCCTACTCAAATCAGACCCCCTCAAGTCAGCGTTGAACTTTTGCCCCGCTTCAAGGGGATTGCGACACGGTATCTTCACTTTCTTTTATTATCGAAATATCGTTGAACTTTTGCCCCGCTTCAAGGGGATTGTGACCACGACTCGTCGAGTCGATGAAAGAGTTTGAAGTCATGTTGAACTTTTGCCCCGCTTCAAGGGGATTGCGACGGTGTTGACGTTGAAAGCGACGGAGGAGTTGGAGTTGAACTTTTGCCCCGCTTCAAGGGGATTGCGACGAAGTCTCCTCATTACATGAGAGCCAAATTTGCTGGTTGAACTTTTGCCCCGCTTCAAGGGGATTGCGACGTATAACTGTTAGCCATGATATGTTTCTCCTTATTTAGGTTGAACTTTTGCCCCGCTTCAAGGGGATTGCGACTCCATCAATTCTATATCAATCATTTAAGATAACTCCGTTGAACTTTTGCCCCGCTTCAAGGGGATTGCGACTCGGCGAGTGACTCAAAAGTCACAACATAAATTAAGGTTGAACTTTTGCCCCGCTTCAAGGGGATTGCGACTATTCTGCATGAACAGCGGCATCATCCTTCATCCTCCGTTGAACTTTTGCCCCGCTTCAAGGGGATTGCGACTTAATGAATTCATTAGATATTGCATTAATACGACTTGTTGAACTTTTGCCCCGCTTCAAGGGGATTGCGACGTCACTCGACTTACGTCGATGTGATTCAGATCGGCATGTTGACCTCTATCTCAACTTTCAGAGGATTGTTGCCATGCGCTTCTAGCGAGATTTCAATACATACTCTCCATAGATTTTTCTTCCCATTTCAGGGGGATTGTATGCCATCAATCATTCACTTTTCCGATTTTGGATTGTAAATCCATCCCGCCTTTTCACCAACCTCCCTTTTCACCAATCTACATTCGATGCCTTTTATTCCTGCGTTCTGCGGGGCAGTTTCGCATTTCTGAACTCAATTTGCTGGCCAAATATTCTCTCATTCCGGGGCTGCGGGCAGGGCGGAGGAGACAACTGCACTGACAAAATTTGTCACTTCTTTTTCGCAAAATCAGGGGGAGGGGTCTTGTTTTTTTTCGATTTTTCGGTATAATTACTGATAGAAACGGAGTTCGAAAGTGAAAAAAGCAAATTATCAGACATTGGCAGATGAGGCTGGCGTCAGTTTCAAAACACTCTACAGAGTGCTCAATCAGGAACCGAACGTCAGCAGAAAAACTCGCGAACGCGTACTCGACGTCCTTGCAAAAAACGGAGGAATCGATTTCTTTCCCGTCAAGGATTCCACCGTGCTGATTCTCAGCTATCTGCTGGTTCCATATCTCGCGCTCCGCGCAACAGAACTGATCGATCATCTCTCGGCGGATTTCAATTGTCTGCTGCTCGATATTGAAAGAAATCCGGCAAAAATCCTGCAATCCGCTCAGCTCGCGGATATCGTCATCTGCATCGGCGGCATCCCGGACGGGCTCGAAGACAGGCTCCGAAAAGAAAATCCGGATTTGCGGATCATCGACGTTTTCGGACGCGGAGGCGATATTTCCGTCCTCGTCGATGAGTGCGAACTCGGATGTACCGCGGCAAAATATCTGGCGGAACGCGGACACCGCACAATCTGGGTCCCGATGGAAAAGCGCACGCATGGACGCGAATCCATTCCCCGATGCTGGGTCTTCGAAGGATGGTTCCGCGACAATGTACCGGGATCCAGTGTCAAATTCATCGATCTCAACAACTGCCGGAAGGCGTTCACTGGAACCGAGCGTCCCGACGCCGTCTGGGCTTCCCGGTGGGTCGATGCAAACTGGATTCTGTTCAATATGCGGGAACACAATATCCGGATTCCGGAAGACGTCTCTTTCCTCAGCACAGATTTTCCTGACGAGATTCCGCCGCACAATCTGGACCGTCTCGACACGGTCTATTTCTCCACGGCGCAAGTTGCGGAGGTCGTGCGGCACAACATTCTGCGCCATCCGATCTGGGCCAATACTGGGCATATCACCATCATGACCGAAATCAAAGTCTCCGTACGCGGCTCCGTAGTCGACCGGAATGCCAAAACGACAGGCTCTCAAAAATCGAACATACAATCCAAAAACAAGAAAGGAAGTGTTGTATGAAAGAAAAATTCCTCTCCCTCCCGCCGGTCTCCAAATCAAGAAAAACGAGATTCACTCTTATAGAACTTCTTGTAGTAATTGCGATTATCGCAATTCTTGCCGGTATGCTTCTTCCTGCGCTCAATGCCGCAAGGGAAAAGGCGCGGCAGATCAGCTGTTCAGGGAATCTGAAACAAATGAACACGTATACTCTGCTCTACACGGATTCCTACGGCGGAAGAATCGTCACCAGCGCGCTCGGGTATGGAACCGTCGGCGAGGGGGCAACCTATATCCGTGTGCTCGAAACGGCGGGGCTCATCAAGAAACAGCAGCTCAATCTTGTACACTGCACGAACGGCGAATTTCCCGGATATACAGGGGCGGATGACAAATTTTTCAACCATTGCTACGCCTCCAACTTCAATGCGGCGCAGACTTATCTGGGAAACTGGATTTCGCAGGATGAAGGGACGATCTCGTTCAATAAAATCAAAATTCCCTCGCGCTTCGTCTGGCTTGCAGATGCAGGGGTCGCAGACGCGCGTTACTCCCGCCCGAAACTGTGGATGACGGCAAGTTCCGCCGGGAACTGGGGCGCGATGCCGTGGTATGCGCACTCGAACGGACGCGTCAACACCGCATGGGGCGACGGGCATGTCTCCGCGGCTCCAAGTCAGGAATTCTTCTGGTGTTACAATAAATGGGGCGTTGATTTCATGCCGCGGTGAGGTGCTCAGAATGAAATGGATCAGAAAAATTGCAACAGCGCTTCTGGCGGGACTCTGTCTCGCCGCAGGAGCGGAGAATCTGCTGCTCAGTCCGGAACCCGAAGCTCCGCTCAAAGGTTGGAGCTCTGGGAACGGGGTTCAGCTGGAAGCGCAGAACGGGACGCTCTCCGTCGTCATTGACGGCGGCGGATGCGGCGTCAGCCGGAAAATCGCGCTGAAACCCGAATGGAAATGGGTTTCGCTCTCGATGAAAATGAGAACGGAGAATCTCAAGCCCGGTAAAGACGGGTGGCGGAACGGACGGCTCGCCATGCGGTTTCATGACAAAAACGGGAAGGGGACCGGACCGTGGCCGGAGGTTTTCGGATTCTCCGGAAACACGCAGCTTCGGAATTGCGTCCGTCTTTACGAAATCCCCGCGGGTGCGGTGATGCTCGAAGTTTCTCCGGCAAACTTCGGCGTTTCGGGACGCGTCGAATTCAAAGAGATGAAACTGGAACCAGTCTCAGACCTGAAACAGCTCAAACTGGATGCGGATTCTCCGGACGGTTCCCCGAAAGCGAAACTGTGGGACGTCGCGGACGCTTTCCGGATTGTCACGCCGACCCGCGAAACGATCTGTCTGAACGGACTTTGGAACTTTTTCCCCGTCAGCAAAGCCGCAGATGCGGCGGCTGTTCCGCAGACGGGGACCGGATGGGGCTGGTTCAAAGTTCCCGGAATCTGGCCTGGCATGGGATGGGGTGACAATCAGCCGGGGGACAACTCCGCAATCGTTCTTTCTCCGTTCGCCTCCGCCGGCTTCAATCCGGCAAAACTGAATACCGCGTGGTACCGGCGGACCGTTGCGGTTCCTGCTGACTGGAAAGGGCGCGCGGTTTCGCTCGACATTTCCATGCTTCAGACCTGTGCACAAGTCTATGTCGACGGAAAGAGAGCCGGAGAGCTTTACTATCCGGGCGGGAAAGTCGATCTGACTGCCGCAATCAAACCGGGGACAACTCAGGAGCTTGCTCTGCTCGTTTCTGCGAAAAACGATGAAGCAGTCGGCTCGGTCTTCATGGCGCCGGGACGTCTTGTCAAGACTTCCGGAAAAATCATGAACCGCGGCATCACCGGTGATATGTTCCTCACAGCGGAATCGCGCAGAGCCGCGATTTCCGATGTGCATGTCATCACAAGCTGGCGGGCGGAGAAAATCACCTGCGACGTCGGCGTTGAACATGCGGAACCGGGAACCTATCGTCTGGAAGCGGAGATTTTCGACGGAGACAGTCGTGTTCTCTCCTTCCGCTCCCGTCTGTTTTCCGTAAAGGATGGAGAGAAGTCCCGGCGCAAGTTTTCGAAGAAATGGCTTGCTCCGAAACTCTGGGATATTGACACTCCGGAAAATCTCTACACAGCGAAAGTCCGTCTTGTCCGTGAAAATGGTGCGGTTGCGGATGAATTTTTCCCGCAGACGTTCGGGTACCGTGAATTCTGGTGCGAAGGACGGAACTTCATGTTGAACGGTTCTGTGATTCATCTGCGTTCGACGGCGGTCTCCTCCGTTCTGGAAGGTTCCGCCCGCGCCAGCCGGGAAGTGCTCGAACAGGTCATGCGGAGAGCGAAGTCGATGGGGTTCAACCACCTGATTTCCTATAATTACTCTTTTGCTCCCGGAGTCGTCGGCTATCAGGAGAGCCTTTACCGCGAGGCGGCGAAAACGGGAATTCTGATGTCGCTTTCCATGCCGCATCCTGCGCATTTCAACTGGGCGCTCGACACGCCGGAAGAGCGGAAACGCTATCTGGAGCAGTCGGAATTTCTCATCCGCCGTTTCCAGAACAATCCCGCGATCGTGCTTTACGCGGCAACGCACAATGCAGCCGGATACTTTGCCGATCAGAGCCCGCTGAAACTTGACGGCGTTTATTCTCCCGACGGAGATGCGCCGAACAAAGAACGCAGGCAGGCTCTGCTCGCCGGAGAACTTATCGGAGGACTTGACCCGACGCGTCCGGTTTATCATCATGAATCGGGCAATCTCGGCGACGTCATGACGCTCAACTGCTATCTGAACTGGGTTCCGGCGCAGGAGCGCAGCGACTGGCTCGAACACTGGGAAAAAGAGGGCGTCAAACCGCTCATGCTCGTGGAATGGGGTCTTCCCCATACACCTTCGTGGAGCAGTTTCCGCGGTCCAGCCTTCATCTACAGCGGAGACGCCAGAGTCGTTCAGTGCATCTGGCTGAACGAATACAACGCCGCGCTTTTCGGAGAACGCACCTACGCGACATCACCCGGAAAGGAAAAAGCATACCGGATACAGGAACGTGTTTCGACCGGAAACAAGCCGGTTCATTATATCCAGATCTTTCCGTACCGTCCCGCCACGCTCCCCGTCTGTGCGGAGATGGCGGACGACAACTTCCGTTCCATGCGGGCACGCGGGCTTTCCGGGCTGCTGCCGTGGGATTTCTCGCTTTTCTGGAAGCGGACGGGGAAAACGTACAACGGACCATGGAAGAAGCGGTTTGAAAACCTCAAACAGCCCGGCATCGTTCCCGATACCGCACGCGGCGGAGGAACCTGGCTTGAAGATCTCAACACGGAATATGAACCGACCGAACTTGGCGTTGCCAGTCTCAAATGGCTCAAAGAGAAAATCGCGTGGATCGCTGGGAAAACCGGCGACTTCACCGAAAAAGGGCACAACTTCCGTCCGGGCGAAACAGTCCGCAAGCAGGTCATGATCGTCAATGACAGCCGGCGCACCGTCAAGACCTCGGTAAAATGGAGTGTTCCTGAACTCAATCTATCCGGAGCCCAAACGCTTTCGGTTGCTCCCGGAACACGCGCCGGAGTTCCGGTGACCTTCACTCTTCCCGGTGAATTCTCCGGAGATGAAATAAACCTCCGCGCGAAAATTGATTTCGGAAACGGCGACGCTGCGGAAGACAGCTTCCGCATCTGCGTTCTTCCGCCGGAACCGGCTCAATTCGTCTCCCGCATCGGAGTATTCGATCCCGAGGGGAAAAGTGCGGAACTGCTGAACAGACTCCATGTCCCGTTCCGGAGACTCGATTCTGTTTCCAGTCTGAACGGCGTCGATCTGCTGATTCTCGGACGCGGCGCGCTGAAGAGGAATCTTCCGCAGCTTGCACCGTGGTTGGAGCAGGGCGGCAGGCTCCTTGTGCTGGAACAGACGTTCGGCACGCTCGACCGCATGGGATTCCGGAGCACGGAATACGGTCTGCGCAAACTTTTCCCGCTCGACCGGACATTTACGGAGACGGAAGCGTTCAACTGGCGGGGATCTTCCACGCTTACGCTTCCTTACCTCAAACTTCCGGAAAAGGAGAACGGCTATCCGTCCTGGAACTGGCACGGCTTCAACAACACGCGTCCGTGGCGAGCCGGAAACCGCGGCAACACGGTCAGCGTTCCGCTGGAGCGTCCGAATGCAGGAAATTTCCTTGCTCTCATGCAGGGCGGATTTGATCTGCAGTATGCTCCCGCGCTCGAAGCAAAAGCCGGAAAGGGAATCGCGATCTTCTCCCAGTTCGACATTACCGGACGAACCGAACCCGATCCGGAAGCGGGAAATATTCTGCTCCGCATGCTCGGACGACTCGACAAGGCGGAAGCGGCGCCGGAACTTCCGACCCGTTTCGCCGGAAATGCGGAACTGGAAAAGCTGTTGAAATCGGCACTCGTTTCGGCGCAGAAAACCGATACCGTTCCGGCGGACGGCGTGCTGGTTGTCGGCCCCGGCGCCCGTCTCCCCGAACTCACCGGAGCTGTCAAAAACGGACTCCGGGTTCTGCTGCTCGGTCTTTCCGGCAAAGAGCTGGAAGCGCTTCTCCCGGGACAGTTCCGGACTACGCCCGTGCGCAGTTATTCCGATTTTGCGGAAGGCTTGGAATCCGATCCTGTATTCCGCGGCGTCTCCAATGCCGACCTGCACTGGCGTAAGGAAGTGAGTTTCGATGCCTTTGATGCAAAGGGATCGGGCGGACGCGCTCTCCGCTCCGTTCATCTCGGCAAAGGAACTGCCGTCGCGCTTCAGGTCGCACCGTGGATGTTCGATGAAAAAGAGTTCCAGTTCCGCACGACCCGCCGGAGAAATACCGCGGCGGTGACGCGTCTGCTTTTCAATCTCGGAGCAAAGACTGCGTCGGGAATCTGGAGCACACTCTTCCCCTCGCGCACAAATACCTCTCTGAACATCCCGCTTGCCGGAGAGTGGCTTGGAAAAGCCGATCCGCGTGAGACGGGGGAAAAGGAGAAATGGCAGACCCGTCCCGCGGATGCTTCCTGGACGAAAATCAAAGTTCCCGGCAAGTTCGAGGATCAGATAGAGACTCTGAAAAACTACGATGGACTTTTCTGGTACAAACGGACATTCAATCTTCCGGAAGGTGTTGCGCCGGAAAGTCTCTGTACCCTCTCGCTCGGTCCGGTCGACGACGAGTCCTGGGCATGGGTGAACGGGCAGTTCGTCGGAGAGGTCACGCAGAAGACGAATCCGTCCGATTACTGGGCGGCTCAGCGGTTCCATTCGTTCAGAGGAACTCTGCTGCACGCGGGCGAAAATGAGATCACAGTTCTCTGCCGCGACCTGCGCGGAAAGGGCGGCATTCTCGGCTCTCCCGTGCTTCGTGCGATTCCTCCGATGCGGTTCTACACACAGGAACCAGTCAGTTCAGACGACCCGTTCCGCTATTTCCGCTGGTAACGGATTTAACAAAAAACAAAGCGGTCCCGTCCGGAATAGCGCCGGACGGGACCGCTGATTTTAAATCAGGAGAAAATCAGAATTCCAGGGACAGGAATTCCGACAGAGCGTCTTTCCAGTCGGGCATCGGGGCAAAGCCCAGCTCGCGGAGACGCTGTTTGACCAGACGGGAATTTTTCGGGCGGGGGGCGGGACGCGGAAACTCTTCCGTTGTACAGTTCTGAACTTCCTGCTTTATTCCCTTCTGACGGAAAATCTCGCGGGCGAAATCCGCCCAGCTGGCTTCGCCTTCGCAGGTCATATGAATTGTTCCGGTGACTTCCGGACACTCCAGAAGCTCTCCCAGTTTCCGCGAAACCGCAACCGCACTCGTCGGATTGCCGATCTGGTCCGAAACGACTTTCAGAACCGGACGTGTGCCGTCCGCAAGTTTCAGCATCGTATGAACGAAGCTCGGTCCGCCGAATCCGTAAAGCCACGAAACGCGGCAGATGGCGGAGTTCTCGGGATAAATCCGGCGGATCGCCTCTTCTCCGGCAAACTTGCTTTTGCCGTAAACCGTTGCACCGCCGTTCGCCGTGTCATATTCAGTGTATGCGTGATCTGCAAAACCGTCAAACACGTAATCGGTCGAGATCGCGAGGAGGCGGCAGGTGGCGTTTTTGCAGGCCATCGCAACATTCGCGGTTCCCTGTTCGTTGAGCTTGTAAGCAAGCGCCTGTTCCGTTTCGCATTTGTCGACGGCTGTCATTGCGGCGCAATGAATCACCGCATCGGGCGAATACTTTTTGAGCACGGCGGAAAAGCCGTTCAAATCGGTAATGTCCGCTTCTGGGAGATCGGTCGGGATGATTTCAAAGCGGCCGCCGAGAATCCGGCAGATGGTCCGGCCGAGCATTCCCTTGCCGCCGGTGAGTAAAACTTTCATCATTTCATGTAGTCCTGATTGTTGAAATCAAAGAGTTCCGCTTCAGCGAAAAGCGGATTTTTCGTATCTTTGGGGGAGAGAATCCATTCGCCGGGATGAACACGCCAGTCAATGCCGAGCGCGGGGTCGTCGAAGCGGATGCCGCGTTCGGAAGGAGGCATGTAGACATTGTCGCATTTGTACGCGAAGATCACATCGTCGCTGAGCACGGCGAACCCGTGGGCGAAGCCGCGCGGAACGAAGAGCTGACGTTTGTTTTCGCCGGAAAGTTCCACGGCGACGTGTTTTCCGAACGTCGGGGAGCCTTTGCGGATATCGAGCGCGACGTCGAGCACAGCGCCGGAGATGACGCGCACCAGTTTTGCCTGTGTGTAGGGCGCGGCCTGGAAGTGGAGTCCGCGCAGGACGCCGAAGCGGGAGCGCGATTCGTTGTCCTGAACCCAGTTGCAGTCGATCCCGATTTCACGGTATTTTGCTTCGTTCCAGGATTCAAAGAAGTAGCCGCGCGCATCGCCGAAAAGTTTCGGTTCGATGATTTTCACTTCCGGGATTTCTGTTTCAATCACATTCATTGTGTCACCAGCCGTTTCAAGTATTGTCCGTATTCTGTTTTGAGCATATCGTCGATGCTGTCAAGCACATCCTGAGCAGTCATCCAGCCTTTTTCGTAGGCGATTTCCTGCAGACAGGCGATTTGCAGTCCCTGCCGTGTTTCGATGGTGCGGATGAAGTTTGCCGCATCGAGCATGCTGTCATGCGTTCCGGTATCGAGCCACGCGTAACCGTTTTTGAAGACTTCCACGTTCAGTTTTCCGCGCCGGAGATATTCGCTGTTGACGGCGGTGATCTCCAGTTCGCCGCGTGCGGAGGGGCCGATGCTCTCCGCAATGCCGACAACGTCGTTGTCGTAGAAGTAAAGTCCGGTTACGGCGTAGTGGGATTTCGGTTTTTCCGGCTTCTCCTCAATGCTGACCGCCTTGCCGTTTTCGTCGAATTCGACCACGCCGAAGCGTTCCGGGTCGCGCACGTAGTAGCCGAACACGGTTGCGCCCGCGGGACGCGCGGCGGCCTGAAGAAGCAGCTGTTCGAGTCCGGCTCCGTAGAAAATGTTGTCGCCAAGCACCAGCGCGACTGAATCGGAACCGATGAAGGATTTGCCGATCAGGAACGCCTGGGCGAGCCCCTCCGGTTTCGGCTGAACCGCATATGAGAAGCGGACGCCGAACCGGGAGCCGTCGTCGAGAAGACGCCGGAACGAGGACTGATCCTCCGGAGTCGTGATGATGAGAATGTCGCGGATTCCGGCAAGCATGAGCGTGCTGATCGGATAATAGATCATCGGTTTGTCATAGACGCCGAGCAACTGCTTGGAAACGCCGCGGGTGATGGGGTGCAGACGCGTTCCCGCGCCGCCGGCAAGAACAATGCCTTTCATTGTGCGCCCCCTGTTCCGAGACGTTCCATTTTGTAAGCGCCGCTGAGCACGTGCGCGCACCAGTCGTTCCGGTGAGCGAGATACCACTCGACCGTCTTCCGGATGCCGCTTTCGAAGGTCTCCGCCGGTTTCCAGCCGAGCTCGCGGGCGATTTTGGAGGGATCGATCGCATAGCGCAGGTCGTGTCCGGGACGGTCCTTCACATGAACGATCTGTTCCGCATACGGCTTGCCGTCCTTGCGCGGGGCGAGTTCGTCCAGCAGCGCGCAGACGGTCTTCACGACCTCGATATTCTTCTTTTCATTGTGTCCGCCGATGTTGTAGGTTTCGCCGGGAACGCCTTGCGTTACAACAAGATAGAGGGCGCGGGCGTGGTCTTCCACATAGAGCCAGTCGCGCACCTGCAGACCTTCGCCGTAAACGGGGAGTTCTTTGCCGTCGAGCGCATGGAGAATGATCAGCGGAATGAGCTTTTCCGGAAAGTGATACGGTCCGTAGTTGTTCGAGCAGTTTGTGACGATGGTCGGGAGCCCGAAAGTCCGTTTCCACGCACGGACCAGGTGATCGCTGGAGGCTTTCGAAGCGGAGTAAGGCGAGCTGGGCGCATAGGGAGTTGTTTCGCGGAAGAAATCCTCCGGTCCGTTCAGATCGCCGTAAACCTCGTCGGTGGAAATATGATGGAAGCGGAACGCGCGTCTCGCTTCGTCCCCGAGCGCGGAAAAATATTTGCGCGCGGATTCCAGCAGGGTATAGGTTCCGACGATATTGGTCTGAATGAATTCGCCGGGGCCGTCGATCGAACGGTCGACGTGCGATTCCGCAGCGAGGTGCATGACGTGCGTAGGCTTGAATTCGGCGAAAATGCGGTCCATCGCCGCACGGTCGCAGATGTCCGCTTTTTCAAAACGGAAACGCGGATCAGCGGAAATTTCCGCGAGATTTTCCAGATTTCCCGCATAGGTGAGCTTATCCACGACGCAAAGTGAATCCGGTGTGTCTTTTATGATATGCCGTGCGACAGCGGAGCCGATGAAACCGGCGCCTCCGGTGACGATAATTCGATGGTTTTCCATGCAGCGGACCTTTCTTTCTTCGAGCTTTAAAGTAAAGTACAGCCGGAAACGCGTTTCGTCAAGTCTGAAATATTTTCGCACGGCGGATTCTTCCGGATATTTTTAAGATTTCCGCATGAAAGACAGGGAGAATTTTAGCAGAATCATTTGTCAAATGCGGATTCGGCGCTATATTACCTTGTTACTGACCATAATTTCAAGGAGTAAAAGATGGATCACAAAAACGAAATTCTGAGGCTTCTGCGCGAAGACGGCCGGCTTTCCAACGAGGAAATCGCGGAACGGATCGGCGTCTCCGGAAAAACAGTCGAAAACACGATCAAGAAACTGGAAAAATGCGGTATCCTGGTCGGCTTTCGAGCGTTGTTCGACGATTCCGTACTCCCTGAAAACGCCGTAAAGGCTATCATCGAAGTTAAAATCAAACCCGAACGCAACGGGGGCTTTGACCGAATTGCGAAACGCATCAGCAAGTTCTCGAAAGTCGAGAGCCTCTATCTGATGTCCTCCGGTCTGTTCGACCTCATGATCGAGGTCCGCGGCGAAACTCTCAACGATGTGGCGGAATTCGTCTCAAGCAAACTCGCACCCATGGAAGGCGTCGTCTCCACATCCACACACTTCATTCTGAAGAAATACAAAGAATCAGGAAAGCTTTTTGAAAATGAAGAAGAACACGAACGGCTCAAAGTCACCCCTTGATCTCAAATCCAAACTCGCTCAGCATATCATCGGACTCCCCAAAAGCGGTATCCGCGACTTCTTTGAACTCGTCAACACCATGGACGACGTGATCTCCCTCGGCATCGGCGAGCCGGACTTCGTCACGCCGTGGACCATCCGCGAAAGCTCCATCTACTCAATGGAACGCGGACACACGAGCTACACCTCCAATCTCGGTCTCCTCTCCCTCCGCAAGGCTATCTGCAAATACGTCGCAGAAAACTACAGGGCGGAGTACGACCCCGTCCGCGAGTGCATCGTCACCGTCGGCGTCAGCGAAGCGCTCGACCTGGTGATCCGCGCGATCACAAACCCGGGCGATGAAATCATCTACAACGAGCCCTGCTACGTCTCCTACTGCTCCGAAATCAAAATGGCGCACGGAGTCCCCGTTCCCGTCGCGACCTACGAAAAGAACAATTTTGCGCTCGATCCCGCCGACCTTGAGAAGGCGATCACACCGAAAACAAAAGCTATTCTTCTCAACTTCCCCTGCAACCCGACCGGGGCGACGCTCAACATGGATCAGCTCGAAAAGATTGCGGAAATCGCCCTCAAGCACGATCTGCTCGTTTTGACCGACCTCATCTATTCCGAACTCACCTACTCCGGAAACATCCTTCCGGCAATCTCCTCGCTGCCCGGCATGAAGGAGCGCACTGTCTTCCTGCACGGATTCTCCAAAGCATTCGCCATGACCGGATTCCGCGTCGGCTACGCATGCGGACCGTTTGAAATCATCGACGCCATGATGAAGGTTCACCAGTATTCCATGCTCTGCGCTCCCATCAACGCTCAGGAAGCCGCCGAAGAGGCGCTCCGCGACGGCAAGCGCGACATGGAGGCGATGCGCCGCGAATACATGAACCGCAGAAACGTCATCGTCAAAGGCTTCAACAAAATGGGGCTCCCCTGCTTCATGCCCGAAGGAGCGTTCTACGCGTTTCCGAACATTACCTCGACGGGGCTTTCTTCCACCGAGTTCGCAAAGCGTCTGCTGATGGAACACCGCGTCGCCGTGGTTCCCGGCTGCGCATTCGGCAAATCCGGTGAAGGGTATGTCCGCTGCTCCTACGCGACTTCCATGGAAGGAATCCGCGAGGCGCTGAAACGGATGGAAGCCTTCATGAAAGATCTGAAGGCGGAAAAGAAACGTTCCTCCGCAAAGAAGAAATGAGCGGCACGTGTTCCGGATCGGCTCTTTCCTGTTCCTGGAATCATTCCTTCTGGGCGTCTGCACACTGCTGACAGGAACGGAGCTGATTCAAGACCTTCTTGTTCTCGCAAACGGGAAGGAGTTTATTCTCGCCGCAGCCGTCCCGGTCCTCCTGATCGGGGCGGTTGTTTCCATGTTTCCTCTTCTGCCTCATAAGAAACAGACTGCCGGCGAACCGTTCTATCTGTTCTTCGCGCAGGAGTTTTCTGTTTTCATTCTCGCTCTTCTCTTCTTTCCTCTGCTGATTCTGGGCGGTTTTCCGCAGGATTTTTCGGGACGCCTTCTGCTTGGTTCCGGGCTGATCGCCGCTGTCATATCCGGAACGGCGGCCGGACTTCTTTACGGAGCGTTTTTCCTGCGGGCGAAGACGGCGGATGCGGTCGGAACTTTTCTTTTCGCGCTTCTCTGCGGGTTCTGCGGAGGCGGAATCCTGCTCTATTTCCGTCCGGACTGGAGTTCACAGATTGATCTTGTTCTGCTTTTCGCGCTTCTGCTTCCCGCCGCTCTGCTGATTCATCTGCTGAGCGGATTCAAGGGCAGATTCCGCATAAAACTGCTGGTCTGCATTCTTGCTCTGCTTCCCGCGATGCTCTTCCAGACGGTCTACACCGCGACGGCCAGGAAGTTTCTTCCCGCGTTTCATGCCTCGCTCAACACTTCAACCGGACGGATTGTGTTCACTGCAGATTCGGTTTTTTTGAACGGCTTGCGCATCTTTTACAGCAGAGAACCGTTTTATGCGGGCAAACTCCGGATTCTCGTTTCCCTCCTGCAGGAAAACGGAGGCGGGCTCCGGGCGGCTTCAATCGGCGAAATCGATCAGCGTCCAGCTTTCCTGCTCGCCTCCATGCCGGAAGTCGAACACGTGGATTCCTGCCTTGTAAACGCGAAACGTCTCCGCTCCGTCCAGCAGTTCAGGGATGAAAAAGGCAAACTTGGATTTTCGGCGGACGACCCGTTCCATTTTTTTGCGGAGCGGGTCGGGGAATACGATCTGTTTTATCTTGAAATACCCGTTTCCCGGACTCTTGCGGCATACCGTTTCCGTTCGGAGGAGATGTTCCGGGTCATCCGGAATGCGCTCAAAGACGACGGAATCCTTGCCGTTCCGCTTCCTGCGTCCGAGGCGGAGCGCATCCGCCTGATCGCAACTGTCCGCAAAGTTTTCCCCAATGTCAGCTTTGCGACCGGAAGACTCAATCTTCTGCTGGCTTCGGCGGAGCTGAAGCCGGAACTTTCTCCGGAAATCCTGGCGGATCGTGCGGAAAGCCGGTTCGGTGCAACCCCGCTTCTTCCGCCCGGATTCTTCCTTGTTACGGCCGGTCTGCTCGACGATCCGGAAGAAACCGCCCGTCTCGGACGCCTGGCCGCGGAACAGTCGTCTGACCACCTGTTTCAGCCGGATTCTCTGCGGAGGGAGTGGAGTCGCGATCCGCTTTTCAGCACCCGTGCATTCCGGACTCTGCTCACCTGTTTTTCTTTTGTTGTGCGGAATGCGCTGTGGCTGCTGGGGATTCCGGCGGTTCTCTATCTGCTTTTGCGTTATTTCAAAGCGGTTTCCCCGGATCGGCGCGCGTTTTTTCTGTCGTTTGAAAACGGCTTCTGGGCGTTCGGAACCGCGGGCGTTCTGCTGTATCTTTTTCAGCTCCGGACGGGGATGCTGTTCGGAGCGCTGCCGGTTCTGCTTCCGCTTTTTGCAGTCGGCGGGCTCGCAGGAGCTTTTGTTGCGCGGACGGCGAAAAGTGCACGGGCTGTTTACGTCGTTTCCGCCCTGCTGCCGCTTGTGCTGACCGGGCTTGAATGGATTCCGGGAACGTTTCAGACGCCGCTGCTTTTTGCTGTTCCGCTTCCGCTGGGGTTCTGCACGGCATATGTTTTTCTTCATTTCCGTAGGCTTTGCGGAGAAGGAAGCTACGCGGCTTTTCTGCCGTCCGTGACCCTGCTCGGCGGCGGAACCGGACTGCTCGCCGGACTGATTCTGTTTCCCGTCATTGGTCTTTTTCCCTGCTGCATCCTGCTCACCGCAACGCGTCTCTCCCGCATTGTCCGCGGCTGAAACGGACGCGGTGAATCTCCGCCGGAAGTGCCGGATTTGATTTCATGGAAAGAAATATATCTGAAATGAACTGCAAAAACATGTTTTTTGTTTGACAATCGTTATATGCGCATGTATATTATATTTATCAGTTTAATCAGGAGAGGCTAATTCAGCATTGTGCTGAGTGCGTGTGCTGGGCGTGAGAGACAGGACACTTTAAAAAAGAAAGCAAGGACGGCAAACAGGCGCTGCAGAATGGTCCGTCCGGAATGAAAGATATGCCATGCGGGTTTCCGAATCATCTGCGGAAGACTTGCTGGCGGCGGACGTTCCGGCATTTGAGGCGCGTTTTTACTTTCCTTGATTTTGATAAAGAACAACCCCCAAAATAAGCAAACAGGAGTTTTGTATGAAAAAGCAGTTCTTTTCTCTCCTTGCTGCCGCGGCCTTGCTTGTGCCCGCATTCGCAGCGGAAGGGACCCGCACGATCCGTCTGATTCAGGACGACGCCCAGAAGCAGATGGCTACCAAAGTGTACCGTCTCAAACACCTGAAGGCCTCCGACATCACCCCCTATATTGATGCCGCATGCCGCCGCTATCAGGCAACCTCCCAGGTCCGCAGCCTCAACGCCGGCAAGGACAATCAGGCAGTCATCGTAACCACAGCAGAAGAATTCCTCCCCTACGTCGACCAGGTCGTCTCCGTTCTTGACAGAGGCACCAAAAAAGACGCTTTCGGTTCCGCCGTCTACGGCGCGGGATACAAATGGAAAGTTTACTGGCCGAAGTACCGTCACGGCAAAGAGCTTCAGCTTCCTGCCGACGTCATGCTCTCCGGAACCGGCAGCCACTTCGCCGACAACGGCGCTCTCTGGCTCAAAGATGACCTCGATGATGTCGATTACGCGCTCGACTGGATCAAATATTTCGACCGCCCGCTTCCGCAGGCTCAGGTCACCTTCCGTTACTACTCCGTCCGCGAAAGCACCCTCCGCGATGTCGGTATCGACTACCTCGCATGGAAGAACGGTCCGGGTCTGAACCTCGTTGATTTTGCATTCAGCTCCGGCAGAGTTGCATGGGACAAGGTCCTCATGACCGCCGCGAACACCGGCAGCGCGCTCTCCTGGGCATACGGCGGCATCTTCACCGCTCCGGCCTTCGACCTCAGCTTCATCCGTCTGCTCCAGCAGTCCGGCGGAGCTAAAATCGTCGCTTCCGCCACGATCAATGTTCTCAACAACCAGGCTCCCGCCACGATTTCTCTGACCCCGACCTACAACGCGCAGGTCAAGAATCCGGAAGATCACACCTCCTCCGTCGTCGCTCTTGAAGGCGCTCCGGAATTCAACGTCACCATCGCCGCTCCGACCATCTGCTTCTTCACTGAAGACAAGGATGTGAACGACATGGGCTGGATTCCCTCCGACAAGGCCTTCTACGACAGAAACAGCGGCAGCTTCATTTTTGCCTGCGACATCACCTCCACCGATCCGGTCGAAGCCAACAACTACGGCACCCAGATCGCCAGCTCGGCAAAAACCGTCACCGACTGGAAGACCATTCACTTCGGACGTGAACAGGTCCTCACCAAAGCTGTCCGTGAATTCGACGTCGAACAGACCATCGGTGTTCCGTTCCTCTGCCAGCTCCCCGTTCTGAAATACATCTTCGGAACGACGACCACTCTGAAGGAAAAGAACTACATCTTCGTCACCGTGGAAGCGAATCTGGTTTATCCGGATACCGTTGCACAGAAGTAACCGGAAACACTGACTTAAGGATTTATTACCATGAATAAATTTTTTCTGACCGCACTTTCCGCTGCAGTCCTCTCCACCGGAGCGGTTTCCGCTCAGAATCAGAACGTCACTTTGAATCCCCCGGCGATGGGCGGTGACCTCGCGACCGGAGCTTACGCTCCCTCCCGTATCGACACCAAGCTCAATGTCGAAATCAAGGAAGGCACGAAGGCTGTCCACTTCATCCGCGACAACAACGATCCCTCCGTCGTCACCAAAGCATACGTCATCAAGAACGCGGATCCCTACATCCTCCGCGGCGTCCTGAAGACGATCGTCGCTCCGACGATTGCCGACAACCCGGTCGCTCTTGAATCCATCAAGTATGTCGACGGCTCCAACGTCCTTCTCGTTTCCGCTGAAGAATACCGCTTCGAAAACGCCGGAAACGGAATGCCGATGGACAAGGTCATCGAAATGCTCGACAAGAAGGACCTTCCCAACAGCTCGGGAACCATCGATATGGCTTACTTCCCGAAGTACAATCCCGCTTCCGTCCTGCTCCGCATGATGAAGGAAAGCGGAATGGGCGTCTTCGCCGGTTCTGAATTCGACCACAAGGCTTTCACCCCCGGCGAAAACGGCGTCAAGGCTGAAATGCTCAACTACGCCGTCTCCGACGACCAGATGAACGCCCTCATCATGACTGCTCCCGGTTACAATATGAAGGAAACCCTCAACTTCCTGAAGGAAGTCGATACTCCTGCCGGCGAAGTCTACTTCAACTACAAACTCGTTGAAGTCTATGCTGAAAACGACCAGAAGCTCGGTCTTGACTTCCAGGCATGGAAGAACAACGACGGTATCGACCTGTTCTCCGCCGGCGGCAAGTACGGCACGAACTGGGCCGGCGGTCTCAGCCCGAACAACGGCTACCGCTTCACCGAATTCTACAACTTCAACCCCAAGTGGAACACGAAGTACATTGACTTCCTGACCACCTGCGGCAAAGCGAAAGTTGTCTCCTCCGGAGCGCTCCTCGTTGCAAACGGCGGTATGGCTTCCGTCGCTCTCACCGACGGCATCTTTTCCGTCGCTCTCAAGGACCTCGAAAAGAAGGGTATCCTCCCGTCCGTTACCGATACTGCAAAGGGCGCGTATGCCAAACGCTACAACGAGCCCGCAGTTGACAAAGACGGCAACCCGGTTACCGATGCCGACGGCAATGCTCTCACCATCGGAAAAGTCATCGACAACCTCATCAGCGAAGGCGCCTATGCGATCGAAAACCGCAACGGCAAATATCAGGGTGTGGAAGCTGTCGAGGGCGGCAACCTCTTCCAGATGGACATCAACGGCGGAGTCTACGGCAAAGCTGTCAACATGAACATCACCCTGAGCTCCACCTCTCTGATCGGCTGGACCGGTGAAGGCAAAGCCAGATTCGCGAACTCCAGCTACACCACGAGCGTTCAGGTCGGCAAAGCCGCGAAGGACTTCGTTGTCGGCGGAATCACCAAGACCTCGGTTGTCCGCAGCGTCTCCGGCGTTCCCCTGCTGAAAGACCTTCCGGTTCTCGGCTGGCTCTTCTCCACCGAATCCGACATAGTCAAGAAATCCCAGTTCGTTCTGGTCGCAACGGTCGAAGCCATTGATCCCGATGCGAACATGAAGAAAGAGACCAAAGAGCACCTTTCCAAGATCACCGCGAAAGTCAACAAGGCTGAAAAATGCCCGGCTTCCACGCTTGGATATCAGCAGCTCGGACTTGACTCCAACAACTGATCCGTTCAGTTGAAAATGTCCGTAATAGCAGGCACGGTCGATTTGATCGTGCCTGTTTTTTTGAAATCCCGGGAAGCGGATTTGAACAACCGTTCTTCCGGGATTGTCTATGAAACTGTATTGCCAAAGATGAATCATTAATTAAGGAATCAGATGATGAAATTCGGAATCAGACTTGCCGCATGTGCCGCGGTCGCCCTCCTGATGACAACCGGCTGCGCCTCTCTGGGACTGCAGAACAACAAAGCCGAAGTTCCGGAAAATCTGCCGCAGAAGCGCGTCGGACTGGAGCTCCTTGAAGCGTTTTTCAACAACGATGCTGAAGCCTTCCGCAACCAGTTCCCTGAAGAAATACGCAGAGATATCACCAAAAAAGATTTTGAACAGACCCGCAAGGCCATGCTGGACAAGCTCGGCAAACCGGTCTCCTATGAGTTCGTGACAAATCTGGAACAGCCGAACTGGACTGTTTCCATCTGGAAAATTCTTTTTGAACGCGACAGTGCGGACAAGACGAAAAAGATCCGTCAGGAAACATTCTTCCGTGCAGTCGCCGGCGAACTTGACGGAAAGATGATTCTGCTGAATCAGAGTTTCTTCCCGGAAGATGTTGCCGACTGGAGCGCTGCAAAACCTCAGCTTAAAGAAAAGAATCCGGGGATTGCTCCGCAGAAACATGTCGGTGAAATTCTGCTGAAAGCGTTTGCGGACAATGATGCCAAAACGTTTCTGAAGCAGTTGCCGGACCGCATGCGTGAACAGTTCGGGGAAAAGGATTTTGAGCAGACCAGAAAATCCATGCTGGAGAAACTGGGCAAGCTCGTCTCGTATCAGTTCGTAACAAATCTGGAGCATCCAGCTTACACGATTTCGCTCTGGAAAGTCCGTTTTGAGCGCGACAATTTTGACCGGACGAAAAAGATTCATCAGGAAACGATGTTCCGTGCGGTCACGGTTGAAATCAACGGCAAGGAAGTTCTGCTCGGCTTCCATTTCTTCTGATCAAAGATTCATAACTGTTTCAGCCGCCTGTTTCCTGAAACATTCGGAAATAACGCGGCAATTTCCCGTTCCCTGTTTGCTTTTTCGGCAAAACGCATTATTATAAAAGCAAACAGGGAGGGAATTGCATGGCTGATGGAACTTATACGTGGCGCGGGGGCTTCTGTCTGGAAGTTGCTCCGGTGCCAAATATGATTGTGCTCTTCGGTGCATCGGGGGATTTGGCGTGCCGGAAACTTATTCCGGCGCTGTTCCGGCTGTTCCGGCGGGGACTGCTGCACGAACAGTCGCGCATTCTCGGCTGCGCTCGCTCAAAGCTCGATACTGCCGCTTACCATGCGCTGATTGCACGATGGATTCCGGCGGAAAAAAACGAACTCGAAGGATTTCTTGCCCGTGTCTCTTATCTCTCCGGCGATTACGCGGACCCGGCGTTTTATTCCGGAATAGGCGCGGAGCTCGAACGCATGGAACATGAAGCAGGGGGGGACTCCGCCGCATTCGGACGCATTTTCTACCTAGCCACGCCGTCCGCACTCTATCTGGACATTGTCGACCGTCTCGGCGCGGCCGGGCTGACGGCGGAAAATGCGGAAGGGATGCCGTGGCGTCATGTTGTGCTGGAAAAACCGTTCGGACATGATCTTGAATCTTCCCGCGCTCTCGACCTCGGACTCCGCAGGACGCTGGACGAGCGGCAGATTTACCGCATCGATCACTATCTCGGCAAGGAGACCGTTCAGAATATTCTCATTCTCCGGTTCGCAAACCTCATCTTCGAACCGGTATGGAACGCGGATTATATCGACAATGTACAAATCACCGTCGCGGAAACGGTCGGCGTGGAGAAGCGCGCGGGCTACTTCGAGAAAACCGGAGTCTTCCGCGACATGTTTCAGAATCATCTGCTCGAAATGCTCGCGCTCGTCGCGATGGAGTGTCCGGAAACATCCGGCGCGGAAAGTCTCCGGACGGAAAAACTGCGTCTGCTGCGCTCCATCCGTCCGGTTGCGCCGGAGGATGTCGTGCGCGGACAGTATGCCGCGGGAGAGATTGGCGGCGTTTCCGTTCCGGGTTATCGCGAAGAGCCGGGAATCCCCGCGGAGTCGTGCACGGAAACATTTGCGGCGATGCGTCTGTTCATCGACAACCCCCGCTGGTGCGGAGTTCCGTTTTTCCTGCGGAGCGGAAAGCGGATGCCGCAGAAGACCAGCCGGATCGTCATCAACTTCAAACAGATTGAGCATTCGATTTTTTCCCCCGTCCGCGCGGAGGACCTGACGCCGAACCGTCTGGTTCTCAATGTTCAGCCGGAGGAGGGGATAAAGCTTACGATTCAGGCGAAACAGCCCGGACCCAAGCTCTGCATGGGGGCGCTGAGCATGGACTTCAAGTACGCCTCCATCCTTGAACCGGGCGAGACGATGCCCGATGCGTATGAGCGTCTTCTGCTGGACTGCATGCTCGGCGATCAGACGCTTTTCCTGCGCGGCGATACGATTGACTGCGCATGGTCGCTCCTGATGCCTGTTCTGGACGCGTGGTCCCGTGAGGATTCGCCCGCGCCGTTTCCGTACCGCTCCGGCTCGTGGGGGCCGCGGGAGGCGGAGCGGCTGACAGATTCTTATAAGGTGCTTTGGAACAATGAACTCGACTGACCGGAAAAAACTGCGCGTCTGGATCCGGCGCGTTCCGTGTATTGCGGCAATTGCGCTTTTTCTGCTCGGCGCAATTCAGCTGATGCGTCCTCCGTGGTTCGACGAGGTGCTGACGCTCGGCTGGCTGACGCTCGGTTTCGCAAAGATTCCGTTCACGTATCCGATTCCGAACAACCATATTGTTTATACGATGCTTCTCTCTCTCTGGAATTCGGCTGGCGGGGAGTTCGCGCCGAACTGGATTGCGTATCTGCGTCTGCTTTCGCTGCTGACCGGATGCGGTGCGCTCTGGCTGGTCAGCCGGGAACTGCTGCGCCGCTGCGGCGCGTCGGTTGGATTTATCTGCTCCATGCTGCTGGCGTCGTCCTCGGCGTTCGCGGTCTATTCGACCGCTTTGCGCGGGTACATGACGGCGTTTCTGTTCACGTTCGCCGCATTTCTTGCGGCGGATCGGTGGCGGAAGAGCGCATGGTTCAGCCGGTGGGGGGCGCTCTATCTGTTCTTCTGCTGCCTCGCGGTCGGAGTGATGCCGACTGCGCTGTTTGCCCTTCTTGCCGGAACGCTGTTTTTTGCGTCCGATCTGCGGAAAGCCGGATGCCGCGTCCGCTGGTTTGCTCTTGCGCTGATTCCTGTTCTGAGCGTGCCTCTGTTTTATGCGCACATTTTCGGCAAACTTGTCGCCGCATCGAACCTGCGTGAGGGGTGGACCAGTTACGGCGCGGCGTACGGCAATCTCTATCTGTCGTTTGCGGTGACGGTTTTCCCGCTGCTTCCGTTTGCAGCCGCCGGAGCGTGGCGGATGCGGAGACAACGGTTCCGGCTTCTGAGCTTTGCTCTGATTTTTGCGATGCCGCTGCTACTTGCGGTTCCGGCGAAAGCGCCGCCGTTTCCGCGGATATTTTTTCCGTTTTTCGGACTCTGGATGCTGATGCTCGGGATTCTTGCCAGCCGCAGCGGCAGAACGGGACGCCGCCTGATTCTGGTTTCTTTGCTGTGGATTGTGTTCACGGCAAATTTTACTCCGCAGATTTCGCGGTGTCTGTTCGGTCCGCCGTATGCGGATGATCTGCTGAATCCGTATCCGGTTTCGGCGGAGTTTCAGCCGGTCAAGGCGGCGGAGGCAATCCGCGGGGAGGCCGAGCCGGTGTTCATCGACTTTGACGCCGACCCGCCGTCGCTGAAATTCGTTCTGACGAATCTCGGATTTGCGGAGGAGCGGATCCTTTACGACCGTCCGGATTTCGGAAAGGTGCTTTCGCTTCCGCCGGACACGTGCATCGTCTGCCGGAGCGCCGCCGATCTGGAAAAAGTGAAAACGCGTTTTGCCTTGAATCAGGAATATGAAGAGATCTTCTCTTCCGGAATGCAGAAAGTATACCGACCCAAATGAAAATAGAAAAGGTTCATTTCAAAAATCTCGCTTCGCTGCGCGGGGAATGGAGCATTGATTTCACTGATCCCGCTTTTACCGACGCCGGAATCTTTGCTCTTTCGGGACCCGTTGGTTCGGGCAAATCCACAATCTTCGATGCCGTCTGTCTTGCCATCTACGGGCGCACCGCGCGCCTCGAACGCCTGAATCAGGAGAACAACGAAATCATGACGCGCGGCACATTGGAATGCTTTTCGGAAGCCGTCTTTTCCAACGAGAACGGACGCTTTCTGGTTCGCTGGTCTCAGCACCGGGCGCCCCGGACGAAGAATCTGCAGAGCGCACGGCACATTCTTTCGGAGTACGACCCGTCCGGAAACGGGAAAATATTATCCTCCAAACTCAAGGAAACTGATTCGCTTGTCTGCAGGCTGACGGGAATGGATTTCACTCATTTTTCCCGCGCGATGATTTTGCCGCAGGGACAGTTCGCCGCGTTTCTGCAGGCCTCTTCCGACGAACGGTCCCCGATTCTGGAGCAGATTACCGGGACTGAAATCTACGGGGAGATTTCCATGAAAGTCAGCGAGCTGGCTGGAACTCACAAGCGCAAACTGGAGGAGCTGAAGCAGCGGGCCGACGGCATTGAACTTTTTTCGGAAGAGCGGGTGAAGGAGTTGCAGACCGCAATCGAATCGGGGGAAAAGACCGTTCAGAACATTAAACATGAGTATGATTCGTGTGCGGAGATTTTGCGTACGGCGGAGTCTCTGAATGCCGAAACGAAAAATGCCGAAGCTCTGGCGCAGGAACGGCGGAAACTGGAACATCCGCTTGCCGAGGCCGAGCAGGCGTGCGCCGATGCCGCGGATGCCGTCAAACATGCCGCGGACGAGCGTGCCATGCTTGCCCCGCTTCTTCTGAAAGTCCGTGAGCTGGACACCCGGCTGAAACTCTGCCGGGCGTCGCGGGACGCTCAAAAGAACGAAGTGGAGACTTGTCGTGACGCTCAACGGAAGGCGGAAAAGGCGCGACGTGAGACGGAGGCCGATTTGCAGGTCGCGCGGAATCTGTTGAGTTCACTGCGCGATACTCTTGCGATGCATCAGGCGGATGCCGGAATCGGCGCGGTTCTCGGCTCGGTCAAACTGCTGTGCGATCAGCTGGAGACGCTCAAGCGGGAAGCGGAAGCCGCGGAGAAGCGTCTTGAAAAGCTGGTGACGGAACAGAAAAATCAGGAACAGGCAGTTTCCGCCGCTTCGCGAAAGGTGGATGAGCAGAACCCGGTTGTTTCCGCCGCCGAAACTCTTTTTCGGCAGAAATCGGAACTTCTGAAAGCGCACTTGAACGGTTTGTCGGTTCCGGAGTTCTTCTCGAAAAAAGAGAATCTCGCCTCTCAGGTTCACGAACTGGAAGAACAGCTCGCCCGGTTTGCCGAAGCCGAGAAGCGCGCGAATGAATTGCTTGTACTGGACCGCTCGCAGAAACAGATTCAGACGGAGCTTGTTTCCGCGCGGGAATTGCTGAATGCAAAACTCGCCCTGAAGAAGAGTGCGGAGGAGCGGATCGCGCTTCTGCATGAAAAGCAAATCGCGGAAGCGAAAATTGCAAAACTGGAATCTCTGCGTAAGGAGCTGAAACCGGGAGCCCCGTGTCCGCTCTGCGGCTCCACGGAGCATCCCTATGTGCGGAATCTGCCCGCGCCTGAGCCGGATCTTCTTCCGCAGGCAAACGCCGATTTGAAGAAGCTGGAAGAGTCTGTTTCCGCACAGCAGACCGCCGTTGCCCAGCTCGACACTCTGCTGCGGTCGGGCGCAAAGGATTTGAAGAAAAAAGAGGATGAGCTGACGGAACTTCGCGCCAAACTCACCGGCGACCGCGCCGCGCTGGAAGAGGAGGTTCGGGTTTCGGGGGCGGAATTCGCGCGCTTCAAGGTTCTTTCCGGCATGATCGAGACTGCGGACCGGGATCAGAAGTCCGCAAAGGACAAGCTCGAATCCGCCCGAGAGGAATTGCGTGTCCGCTCCGCCGCGCTTGAAACGGAACGCTCGCTTCTGAAACAAAACTCTGAAAAGATTGAATATGAGAAGCGGCTGGCGGACGAGCGGGAATCCCGGAAACTCAATTTGCAGAACTCCCTTTCCGAATCGCTTTCCGGCGTCTCCGTTGATGCTTCGGTGTCAGCAAACACTCTTTACGATACGCTTTCCGGGCGTTTTGCGGAATATGAAAATCTGACGAAACAGGAAAAATCCGCATCGGAAAAAACCGCACGCCTGGAGACGGAACTGCAGGCTCGGCTGGAGCGTCTGGAGACTTCGAAATCGGAAACTTTGTCTCAGGAGAAAAAGCTTGCGGATCTGGAAGCCGGGCTGACAGCGCTTTCCGTCGAACGCTGTGCATTTTTCGGAGATAAATTTCCCGATGAAGAGGAGAAGAAAGCGAATAACGCTTGCGCCTCCGCACAGAAAATGCAGAAGGATTCTGAGAAGGCTCTGCAGGAGCTCCGTCTGAAAGCCGCCTCGCTGAAAACGAGTTCGGAGGAGTCGCGGAAACGGATAACGGCCGCACGGGATTTTCTTTCTGCGCACGGGGTAGGGCTTCCCGCGGACGTGGAGGCGATGTCTGCCGCGCTCAAGGCTCTGGATGAAAAGCGTCGGCAGGCGCAGTCGGCGGCTGTGGAAAACAGACTTCTTCTGGAACGCGACGAGCAGGAGCGGAAACGTTTCGCCGGGCTTGCCGGACAGATCGCCGAGCAGGAGGAACTTTGCCGCAAATGGAAACTCCTGAATGACCTGATCGGTTCTTCGGACGGCAAGAAGTACCGTTCGTTCGTGCAGAGTCTGGCGTTTGAGACTTTGATTGAGCGGGCGAATGCGCAGCTGGAGAAATTTACGGATCACTTCATCCTTTCCGCGAATCCGAAGAACGGTCTGGAGTTCAATATCATTGACCGTTACCGCGGCGACGAGGTCCGTTCCACGCGCAATCTTTCGGGCGGGGAAACGTTCCTGGTCAGTTTGTCTCTTGCTCTTGGTCTTTCGCGCATGGCGCGTGACCGGGCTCGCATAGACACACTGTTTCTGGATGAAGGTTTCGGCACATTGGACGAGGATACGCTTCAGCACGCTCTGGAACAGCTGTCGAGTCTGCGTCAGAACGGCAAGCTGATCGGCATCATTTCGCATGCGCACGGGATCGATGCTGCAGTTCCGGTTGTTTTGCATCTGGAGAACAACCGCGGCGTCAGCACGCTTCAGGGCCCCGGCGTAACGCGGAAAGAGGAGTGATTATTCCTCCGCGGAGGTTTGTTCCTGAAGATGTTTGCGGTATTGCGCGGGGGGAACGCCGTACATGCGCTTGAAGGTGCGCGAAAAATGAAAACGGTCATTCACGCCGATCATATAACAGATCTCGTCGATCGTGCAGTTGCCGAACTGGAGCAGACGCGCGGCTTGGGTATAGCGGACGTGCAGCAGGTACTGATACGGCGTGCTGCCCGTCTGAGCCTTGAAGTCACGCAGAAACACGTTTTCCGAAAGCCCTGCAATATGCGCGAGCATCGAGAGATTGATCTCTTTGTCCGTGTTGGACCGGATGAAATCACAGGCGTTGATGATCCGGCGGTCGCAGTCGATTTCTGAAAAAGCCTCTTTTGGAAGTTTGGCGATCGACGCGGTCAGCAGGGAAAGCGCAAGCAGTTTGCGGCGGGCTGGCGGACAGTTCTCCTGTGCGAAACACTCATGCAGTTCTTCCAGAATCCCGGCGACGCAGCCCGCTTTTGCAAGTTCGATTCCGTTCAGCAGATGCGCCCGGCTGCCTGAGATGTTTTCCACTTCAAAGTGAATGTAAAGCTGCTCCGGAATGCCGTCCGACCAAGTCCGAAGATTGCAGTTCGGCGGAAGCAGATAAACCTTCTCTGGAACGAGTTCAAGTTTCTTCCCGTCCAGGAAAACGCCTGCTCCGCGTGCGGTGTGATGATAGAGTCTCCAGTAGCACCCGCCGAGCATCAGATGATTCCAGAACGAGGAAAGACGGGTCTTTGAGACCGCGCAGAGGTGGATTTCAGGCGCATTCAGATAGAAGGACTGCTTTGCCATGATCGCTCCATTCAGGAAATCGGGAGCAGTTCGCGGACGGCGCTGAGAATCTCGGGGACTTCCGCCATGCGCCCTTCGCCGGAGTCGCCGCAGGCAAGGCGTCCCGCGTTCGGGCCGACGAAATGGATCCCGCGCGCGCGAAGCGTTTCGCAGTTGTGCTGAACCGCCGGATTCCGCCACATGCGCGTGTTCATCGCGGGGGCAAGCAGGACCTCGCCTTCGTAGGCCATCGCGGAGGTCGTGAGGGCGTCGTCGGCGATTCCGTTGGCATATTTGCCGAGAAAATTTGCTGTACAGGGGGCGATCACCATCAGGCGCGCAAGCTGGGAGATTTCGATATGTCCCGGTTTCCAGGTCGGTGTATCCCAGAGGTCGAAGATGACCGGGTTGCGCGAGAGGGTGAAAAACAGCTTGTCGGAGATCAGATGCCGGGCGGAATCGGTCATCATCACATGGACGTCGTATCCGGATGCGCAAAGTTTTGAGCAGAGGTCGGCGGCTTTGTAGACCGCGATCCCGCCCGTCACGCCGAGCAGAACAGCATTGTTGTCAGGCATTGATATCCTCTTTCCATCGTTTGGTGGACATGCGGAATGCGAGGAGAAGCGCGTTGAATTTTTCCACGGCATTCGCAAAGTCGTCATTGATCAGCAGATAAGAATACTCCCTCCAGCGGGAAATTTCAAGTATGGAATTCTTTAAACGCTTCAAAATGACCTCTTCCGCATCGGTGCCGCGTCCGCGGAGGCGGCGTTCGAGTTCGGCGTGGGAGGGGGGGGCGACAAAAACGAATTCGACGCAGTCGCGGAAAATCTCATTTGTCTTGCAGAGCTCGTGAACCTTCGCCGCGCCCTGAACGTCGATATCAAGGATGACGTCGATTCCCTTTGTGACGCGGTCGATGACTTCGGATTTGAGTGTTCCGTAATAATTCCCGTGGACTTCGGCGTATTCGATGAAATCTCCGGCTTCGATTTTCTTCCGGAAATCTTCGCGGGAGAGAAAATGGTAGTCGACGCCGTCCTGTTCGGTTCCGCGCGGCGCGCGCGTGGTGCACGAAATGGAGAAGGCAACATCGGGATGACGTTTCATGATCTCTTTGCTGATGCTGGATTTCCCGGATCCGCTGGGACCGGACAGGATGAGAGCGATTCCAAGACGCTGGATATTGTCCATATACAAAAAACTCCGGTTTAAGACCGGAGAACAGCGGATTGCGGAAGATGTAGTCTGCAAAAGCGGAAAACCGGCTGGTTTAAAACAAAAATGGTGAGTCGACAGGGGCTCGAACCCTGGACCACCGCCTTAAAAGGGCGATGCTCTACCGACTGAGCTACCGACTCACTTTCGTTTGCCATATCTTTGGCAGATGTCTACAATATACACCGTTCTTTGCAAAAAGCAAATGCGAAACGCAAAAAAAATGAAAAAATCTTTGCCGAAGGCGGAAAAGACAGTGTTTGCTTGATAATTCAGAGAGTAAACTTGCTTGCAGAATATTCCGGATTGTCAAAGAAAAAGAGGAGTACATTATTTTTTTATAAAATAGAGAAATAAATGCTTGACTTTTCTGTTTTGCAGGATTATATGTATAGCGGAAATATTTAGAACAACCCAGCTATTGAAAGGGAACCTCAATGAATAACTTGGAATACACGGTCTACGTCGATGTCGTTGACAGTTTCTCCGGAACCTACGGTAATATACTTTTGTTGCCCAGTATTATGTCGGATCTGGCCGGCGGAGCACTTGATTTCATGAGCACCGCTTCCGATTCCAGTTTCAAAATTCGGGGTGAACTGACCATTGCGGGTAATTTTGATGATTCGGAAAATAATATTACCATTGCTGCCAGGATGGTCGATTACAGTGCTTCCCTGACCTCCGGCATCCTTTTCACGCAGGGCGGAACTCTTAATTTCTCCGCTCAGAACGGCGATCTCCGCCGCTCGGCAAAAGAGTCCGGTTATGAAGACAGCAAAATCCGCATTTTAACTACTTCAACAAAGCATGTCGGGCATATCTATAAAAGCTCCTATGTCGCTTCCGGTAAATACGAGTCGACAACATTTGCGTCTCCGACTTCGACTTTGACGATTATTTCCGACCTCGCTGGAACAGTCGGTAATTATGGAGATGTTTCTCTCACCGGATATTACAGTGATGTGAAAGAGGAAAATAAAGCGGACAACTCCTCCGGCAACACTCTTTCCTCTGCAGTTTTCCGTGCAAATGCGCTGACTCTGAAAAACAATTTTTCTGCAACCCTTGCGGCTCAGCAGGTTGCAACAATCAAATCTTGGAAGGATGCGAAGGCGAACGACAACAATATTTCCGCTTCGGGTATCTGGGTGGAAGGCGGGAATCTCCTTGTCGAAGGAAATTTCGGAACCCGAACTGGATCAAAAAGTGATTACAAGTATTCCGGTCGCATCGTCGCTGCAACATCAAATGTCAAGCTCTATGCCAGAACTTCGGATACTGATAATGCGGAAGGCGATGCATCGGCAACCGGAAACGTCTTCGGCGCATACGGAATTCGTGCGGAAGCCGGCGATATTGTGATGAAGCGCGATTTCGGCGCGCAAGTTTCTGCGAGCCTTTCCAATATCACTGTTGCTGTCGCGGCAAGCGGAGCCGACAAGACCCCGACTCTTTCAGGATCATTGTATTCCTTCGGCATGAAAGCCAACAATTTCTCGCTGGACGGAATCTTCAACGGCAAACTTGACGCTTCAATTTCCAACGTTAAATTTTCCGGAGGCGGTGGAACGAAAGAAGTTTTAACCAATACACTTTCGGTTACGGCTGCCGCTCTCTATATGCAGAATACGATCTCCGTCGGAACTTATTTCTCCGGAGATCTGAACTTCACCCGGACAAATTCCTCATTCAGCATTTCCACTCAGACTCTGGGAAATACTTATGTCTACGGGCTCTATGCCGGAAAAAGCCTGAGCATTGCCAACGGACATGGTCTGATTGATGCCAATATTACGGTCAAGACGACAAACTCGGACGACTGGACTCGCGTAATCGGTGTTTACGCTCCCACAATCAATGCGGAATCGTTTGGCGCCAATATTACGGTTACCAGTGATAGAAGCGACCTCGTCGTCGGCATTCAATCTGACAAGTTCGTCAACGGTACCGACTCCGTGTTCAATACGATTACTTCCACCTTCGATATTATCGGGGATATCTCTGTTTCCTCCGGAGCTGGCGGAAAAAGTATCGGTATTCTTGTCTCCACAGGCGGAAACATTCAGCTGCGCATTTCCTCCAATATTTCTGCCGATTATGCGTTCTGGTCCGGACGCTGGAGTCTGAACCTGGAGCACGGCGGCTGGAGCGGAAGCTATAACGGCGGAGGCAATGACAAAGTTGAAATCGCCGCCGGAGCAAACATCAACGGTGCTATTGACCTCGGCGACGGAACGGATATCATCTACATTGACAGCAATGCCCGCGTCAACGGCGAAATCGTCAACCGCGGCGGCAGAAAGAACCTTACTTTCGTCCTGAATGAATTCGGTTCCGTCAACGGCGATATTCGTTCTTCTTCGGAATCGGAGCTGATCTATTCCAGCATTGACGGCTTCTCTGCGGAAACAACAACAATTGTGGTTGATGCGAACACTGCAAAATCGGGTGAAACCTATTACCTGCTGAACCACTCTGCGATTGCCCGCGGTTTGAAAGACGTTACCGTGGTTTACAAAGGGGAAACTCAGTTCCTTTCTTTCCAGAACAATTCGCGTGAACTGCTTGTTAAGTTTGCCGATGGCACGACCGCAATCGGCCGGATCGGCGACAATGGCGAGCTGAGCATTACGGTGAACAAGCAGTCTTCTGCGGTAGATGATGAAATATTGAGCCGGAATGCTCTCTCTGTCACGGGCGGAATTGATGCGTCCCGCAATGTGTTCCGCATGGACTGGAGTCTCACACTGCCGGAGAAGATTTCCAGCAGCTATCGTTTTGAACTGGAGTACAGTGTCAAGAAGGCCGGACAGGATGATTACTCGAATTCCACGGTCGTTTCGCTGGATTATCTCTCCTCGTTCTACGAACTTGCCAATATCATGAAGGGCGATTCCGTTCGAGCAAGGCTCCGTGTCAAACGGGTCGGTTCGACGGAAGAACTTATGGTCGGCGAGTGGTCGGATACGATCATGACGGATCACAATGACCCGCTGAAAGAGGCTGCAGTCAAGATTACCGATTTGATCAGCAACCGGATTGGTGAAATTTCCAGCTCCCTTTCGATTCTGGAGTGGACCGACATGCGCAACGCCTTTGAGTCCGGACTTCAGTATTATGAAATTCAGTTCTTTGACGCCGGTTCAAACAGCAGTTTGACTCAGGAGGAATTGAATAAAATCTGGAATGATCCCGATAATTCCAACTACAACATTCTTACCCGCCGGATGACGGTGAACCAGTTCTATCTCACCAACTCGGATTTCAACAAGAACTACTACTGGCGCGTCAGAGCAGTTTCGAACAACAATACGGAAGGCACGTGGAGCGATACCTGCCATTACCGGGCTGTCGGCGAAGACAGAACGGCTCCCGTGAAATCGACGCTCTGCGATTCCATTACAATTACGACGAGTTTCGATTATGTCGCGAACACCATCTCTTGGTCCTGGAACAAGGAAATGGCGGTGGACGAGTCCGTGTCCGGCGTCACGGAATACATCATCTACTACAAAGCGGAAGGTGATTCGGAATATCAGAGATATCAGCTCGCCGCAAACAAAGAGTCGATCTATTCGGCAACGCTGACTGTGCTTTCAGCCCTTAACCAGAAGTACACCTATTACATTACCGCCAGAGATGCGGCCGGAAATGAAAGCGGAAAGCTCAAATTCAAAACGCTTCAAGGCGATGTGACCGCTCCTGTCAATGGCGCTCTGACTTTGCTTGATAAAAAGTATGAGACGAATACCGCGGGCGGTATTGACCTGGTTGTTACATTCTCAATCAATCAGGCGACGGACATCGCCGGCAGCGATGAAGTCGCCGGCGGCCCCTCCGGCGTCAAACTCTACACGCTCCAGTACCGCAAGCTCGCCGCGGATGGCAATGAGGTCTGGGTTACGGTCAAAACCTTTGATGATTCGGTCTTTGGCAACGGCAAATTCGAATATACGGCAGCCGGCATTGATACCCGCGACATTCCCGCGAACAGCAATGGCGAATGCCCGACTTACTGGCGTCTGTGCGTGGAAGATAAAGCCGGCAATACCGCAACTACGGACATTACGACGATCATCGCCACGCAGCCCGGAACAATCACCTTCACCCCCGCCAATATGTATGAGCCTGTGGTTTCCGGAGACAATCAGAACTTTACAGTTACCCTGAGCTGGAAGGAGGCGCTTGGCGACCCGTACCTGATTGCCGGATACAACGTCTACATCAGTGTCGACGGAACCAACTGGGAGCTTGTGCGCTCGGTTTCGGCAACAGACAATCTTTCTGTAACGATTTCCAACCTTGACGGGCTTGCCGGAAAATCCGGTTACTACTGGGCGGTTGAAGCCGTTGACTCCAAAGGTTTCTCCTCCGGCAAACAGTTTGATTTGGATCAGAACTCGAACTCCTTCTTCTGGACGCCGTTTAACGACCCGGCGTTCATGAATGAGTCCATTACGGTTTCCTATGTGGACAGCAACACTCTTTCTGTTACCATTACTTGGACCGACGGCGGAACCGCCGGAACCTATATTCTGCAGAGTGCCGCAATCGGTTCGGATGACTGGACCAATGTCCTTTCTCAGGATACGATCGGGTTCACATTCACGATTCCCGCTTCGCAGAATAATCTCCAGTATCGTCTGGTCAAGAGAAATGCAGACGGCAGCCTGACCTACTCCTCCGCAACGTATACGCCGAGCGGAGACGTTCACGGTCCGAGTTTTACGGCATCCGATATCGGTTCGACCAGAGTCGACGGAACCTATTATTTTGCTTGGAGCGCAGCTGTCGACGGACAGATTTCTGCGGAAGAGGCCGTTTCCGGACTCAGCGGTTATGTTCTCTACTTCAGCACCAGCTCGGATATGAGCAATGCCATCGCAATCACCATTGACGGCACGTTCACTTCGATGAACAACGAAGATATGAGAAACATGGGGCTCGGCGATGGAACCTACTACTGGGCTGTCGCCGCCCGCGATAAAGCCGGCAATGAATCCGGCAAGCTCATGGCTGGCGAAACGATTACCATCAAGGTTACAACTCCGCAGGGCGATTTCGATACAACGACCACGAAGTCCACTCTCACGATCAACTGGGAAATGGTTGACGATCCGCGCGGACCGAATTATGTCCAGGTCCGTCAGCCGAGCAGCCTTGATCTTACGCTCAGCATTGGCGGTGACTTCACGGATGCATCGGGAGTGTACTATCAGGTTACATTCTATGAGGATGAAAACTGCACCAACGATGTCTTCTCTACGGAGAAATTCGCGAGAACCGGAAGCGTTACAACGTATTCGCTGAACTCTTACAACAACCTGATCGCCTATCTGGCAAAATATGCCGACAGTTTGAAACACAACGACTGGCGCGAAGGCGATGCGCTTCCTCCGTATGTCTACTGGAAGGTTACGGTCAGCGATGCTTACGGTAACAGCAGAACGCTGGATCAGATCAACAAGTTCCGCTTCTTCGATGAAGATATCAATCGTCCGACCAACGACTATTATGCTCCGGATGCGCCGAATCTCAAAGAGGTTCGCGCAGTCACGGAAGACGATCTTTCCAGAGAAGAGTTCAGCGGCCTGACCGATGCTCAGAAAGCCGCGTACAAGCAGTACATGAAGGATTATCCGGGTTCTCTCTATCTCATTGAATGGGATCCGGTCTATGATGCGTACGGCATCAAGAGCTACAAGATTTATACGAGCAACGGCAAGGAAACCACCGTTTATGACACTTACAAAGACGGCGACATGCTGACCTATGTTTCCGCAGGCAAGGTGCTTGCGGGGCTTTACGGCACTGCTCCTTCCGGAAACCGCACTTTCTGGGTCAGCGCGGTTGACGGCTCCGGTCTGGAAAGCGTGATCAGCAACAAGATTACCTATACCTACTTCGATGCCAAAGGCGATATCGATGGAAACAACATCAGCGATATCCTCTTCCAGTACACTGGCGGCGACAACCAGCTCGGCTTCTGGATGAACGGAACCTCCTCTTGGCAGGGGCAGGGCATGGCTCAGCCGACGGACTGGGAAGTCAAGGGCGCGTTCGATATGAACGTCGACGGCAAGGCGGATGTCGTTCTCGTCGGCAACGTGACAGTCAACGGCATCAAGGGCGCCTACATCGGCTACTATGACGGCGGCGATACGAGCAAGTGGGTCAACATCGGTTATCTGACGAATACGGCTAATATCAACTGGAATGTCAAAGTCGCCAATATTACCGGAACCCGCGGAACAAGCTCCATCATCTGGCACGATCAGGATCACGGAGTCCTCGGCGTATGGACCGATGGAACTGACAACTGGACTCAGATCAAGGGCGGATTCAGCGGCGACTGGGTGCTCAAGGGCGCCGGAGATTTCAACGGTGACGGCAAAGCGGAAATTCTCTTCGATTATCAGGGAACGTTCTACACGACCGACATCAACGGAAATCTCACGAATCTTGGAACCGGATTCGGAAGCGCGCAGGGATGGGAATTCGCCGCAATCGGCGACTTCTCCTGCGACGGTCAGGATGATATGATTCTCTTCAACAAAGAGAATGGACTTGTCGTCAAGCTCGAAGACGGTCTCACCAAGTCCTGGAAGAAGCTCGGTCAGCTTGATGCGAATGACTGGTTCGTGGTCGGCGCGGGCGATTACAACGGCGACAAGAAGGACGATCTCCTTGTCCGTCAGAAATCGACCGGCATGCTCGGCTACTACGACGGCGGAGATTTCTCCAAGTGGTGCGAAGTCGGACGCGGAGTCGATTCCAACTGGACGGTTATCGCGTAAAAACAAAAAATTGCCGCTTGATTTTTTCCGGCGGCAGTGTATAGTAAATCTCAGAGAGGCAGTTATGTTACGCATAATTGTCTCTTTTTTACGTTATAAGGAGGAGAAGAAAAATGAAACCGCTGATCGGCATTGCTCCGCTGTTCGACGACGAAAAAAAGAACATCTGGATGCTTCCCGACTACATGAATGCAATCCGCCATGCCGGCGGAGTTCCCGTTATTCTGCCGCTGGGCGGTTCCCCGGAAGACATGTGCGCGGCGGCGTCCGTCTGTTCCGGGTTCCTCTTGACGGGCGGACAGGACGTCGACCCGAAAATCTATGGTGAAACGCCGCTTCCGCAATGTGGAACGCCAAACGAAACCCGCGATCAGACCGATTATCTGATTTTATGTTATGCAATGGAGCACAATCTGCCGCTGCTGGGAATCTGCCGCGGAATTCAGCTTATCAACGCGGGGCTCGGCGGGACGCTCTGGCAGGATCTGCGGTCGCAGACCGGAACAAAAATCATGCACAGTCAGCCGCCTCCGCGCGACGTTCCCGCGCATGACGTCGAAATTGTTCCGGGATCGCCGCTGCATGAGCTGGTGAAAACGGAAAAACTCGCGGTCAACAGCTTTCATCATCAGGGAGTCAAAGACACCGCGCCGGATGTGACTGTCATGGCTGTGGCGGAGGACGGGCTTGCGGAAGCGATTGCGGTGAACGGCAAAGATTTCATCTGGGGCGTTCAGTGGCATCCGGAGCACATGTTTTTCAGAGACGGCTGCGAAATGGCGCTGTTCCGGGAGCTTGTCCGGCGGTCAGCTGCCGCGAAGTGAGGGATCCAGCGCGTCGCGAAGAGCGTCGCCGAGGATGTTCAGACAGAGCACCAAAACGAACATAAAACCCGTTGCGGCGCCGACTTCCCACCAGACGCCGCGCCAGAGACGTTCCTGTCCGTCGGCGATCATCACGCCCCAGCTGGGTTCGAACTGAACGCCGAGCCCGAGATAGCTCACAATGACTTCCGTCATGATCGCGAACGCGAACTGCATGGTGAAATAGATGATGACGAGGTGTATCAGATTCGGCAGAACGTGGCGGAAAATGATGGAAAAGGAGGAGACGCCGAGCGTGCGCGCCGCCTGAACGTACTGCGCGTCGCGGATGCGCATCGCCTCCGCACGGACCACGCGGCAGAGCGAAACCCAGCCGGTCAGACCGATTCCCAGATAGACCGCTAGCATGCCTGGCTCGGTTCCGAGCAGGGCCGCGACCGAATCAAAAACGCTTTTCAGGGAAGGTGCGAGGAATCCTTTTGAAACAAGAAGGGCGAACGCAAGAATGAACAGCAGCGAGGGCATCGCGGCAAACGTGCTGTAGACCCAGACAACGAGATCGTCGGCTGTTCCCCCGAAGTAGCCCGCGCAGACTCCGAGCGCAACGCCGAACAGAGTCGCGATGCAGGAGGCGACGAGTCCGACTTTGACAGCGGTCCGGGTGGCGAAGACCGCGCGGGTCAGCACATCGCGTCCGAGGTAATCGGTTCCGAGCCAGTGCGCGGAGGAGGGCGGGCGGTTGCGCGCGTTTTCATCGCGGAGCTGATAGACGGGTTCTGAGTGCGTGCGCGAGCAGTAGACGGCGTATCCTTCCGCGAAAACGGCGATTCCGAGGTAGCAGAGAGTGACGATCAGGGAGATCAGCGCCAGTTTCCGGGCGCAAAGCCGCCGCAGCAGGCTGCGGTGCGGCGGCAGAAGCCCGGATGCGGCGGAATCAGGCATTAGCGTTCTCCTTGCGGCGGCGCATGAGGTGAACCTGAAGAAGCGCGATCTCGGACGGCGTTACTCCGTCGATGCGTCCCGCCTGGGCAAGGCTGGTCGGGCGCGTTTTGATGAGTTTCATGCGCGATTCGTTGCGGAGCCCCTTGATGGACTCGTAGTCGAAATCCTCGGGGATGCGCCACGCTTCGAGTGCGTTGAGTTTGGCTACCGACTGTTCTTCCCGCTTGAGGTAGCCTTCGTAATGCGCACGGATCGCAAGCTGGCGGAGCACGCGGCGGTGAAGCGGAACGGAGCTGTCTATTTCAATCAAGTTCAGGTCGAACGGCGGTTTCGCGGCGTCGTAAGTTCCCTGCAGATCTTTGAGGTTGTTCCAGAGGGAGCGTCCGTGTTCGCGGTGTGCTTTGCAGCGGGCTTCGACCGTATCGCAGAGCGCGGAATATTCCTTGAATGCGCGGTACTTTTCTTCGGGGAGCAGACCGAGCGAATGGGCTTTTTCGCAAAGACGGAAGTCCGCATTGTCCTGGCGCAGCGAGAGGCGGTGTTCTGCACGGCTGGTGAAGAGGCGGTACGGTTCGACGATCTCTTTTGTGACAAGGTCGTCGATCATAACGCCGATGTAGGCTTCATCGCGTCCGAATTCAACGGGGTCGAGTCCGGCGGCAAAGCGGGCTGCATTGAGTCCGGCGACGAGTCCCTGTCCGGCGGCCTCTTCGTAGCCGCTGGTTCCGTTGATTTGCCCTGCGTGGAACAGCCCGGGGTACTTTTTCACGCCGAGCGAACGGGAGAGTTCTTCGGGGTAGACAAAATCGTATTCGATTGCATACGCATAGCGGGCGATCTCCACGTGTTCGAGACCGGGCAGGGTGCGGAGCATCTGAATCTGAATGTAAGGGGGAAGGCTGGTCGAGATGCCGTTGATGTAATATTCATCGGTGTTTTCTCCTTCCGGTTCGATGTAGAGCAGATGGCGCTCATGGTGCGCGAAACGGACCACTTTGTCTTCGAACGAGGGGCAGTAACGGGCGCCGACGCCTTCGATGATTCCGCGGTACATCGGCGCCTTGTCGAGGTTGTCGCGGACGATCTGCGCGGTTTTCTGATTGGAATAGACGAGGTGGCAGGGGACATTGCGGTGCTCAACCTGCGGATGAACGGAATCGGTCGGGAAGAACGAAAAATGCTCTTCGACGTCATCGGAACCCTGAATGCCCATCTGTGAGAAATCAATGGATTTCCCGAGAATGCGCGGCGGCGTTCCGGTTTTAAGACGTCCGACATGCAGATGAAGCTGGTCTTTCAGAGCCGCGGCAAGTTCAACGGAGGGCGGGTCGCCGGCGCGTCCGCCGGGCATGTTCTGGAGACCGTAGTGCATTTTCCCGTGCAGGAAGGTTCCGGTGGCGAGAACCACGGCTTTGGAGCGGAACTCTTCGCCGAGCTGACTGACGACGCCTGCGACATTGCCGTTTTCGAGAATGAAGGAGCAGGCGGTTCCCTGACGGATGCAGAGGTTGGGCTGAAGCTCGACTTCGCGTTTCATCGCCTTCTGGTAACAGACTTTGTCGCACTGGGCGCGGGGGGACCAGACGGCGGGACCTTTTCCGAGGTTCAGCAGACGGAACTGGAGCGCGGCCGCATCGGTGACGCGCCCCATGGCGCCGCCGAGGGCGTCGATTTCGCGAACGACGTGTCCTTTTGCGATTCCGCCGACCGCGGGGTTGCAGCTCATCTGCGCGATATGGTCAAGATTGATTGCGAGCATCAGCGTGGACGCGCCGGTTCTGGCGGAAGCGAGCGCGGCCTCGCATGCGGCATGACCGCCGCCCACCACGATTACGTCAAAATATTCCGAACTCAAAGCAAGGTCTCCCAATTAATAAGGCGATAAGTTTCTCAGATAATATACACCGTTTCCGGCAGAAAAAAAGTTGACTTTCCGGAAAACATGGCTAGATTATTGGAAAAAACATTTTACGGAGCTGTCATGACATCGATTTTCAACCAGGCGTTTCAGTTTTTTGTTCTTCTCACCCCGTTTGCGCTTCTTTCGGCGTTTCTCGCCATGACGCAGGATTCGGGAAGCGGAGAACGGCGGAAAGTCGCGTTGAAAACCGGAATTGCCGTCCTGGTCATTTCATGCGCATGGTTCTATTTCGGAAACTTCATTTTCATGCTGTTCGGCGTGAAGATCGATGCGTTCCGGATCGGCGGCGGAATCATCCTGATGCTGAGTGCGATTCAGATGGTTCGCGGCAACGGAAACGGCAACGGCAGCGCAAAGGTTGCGGAAGGACAGGAGACGCGTGCGGATTACGATGACATCGCCGTGGTTCCGCTTGCAATTCCGATTACGGTCGGTCCCGGCACGACGGCGGCGCTGATCGTTGCGGGGAATGAGAACTCGCGGATGTTTGCGAATCTCACCGCGCTTCTGATCGCAATTTCCGTCCTGACCGTCATTCTGCTGCTCGGTTCCTGGTTCGAGCGGATGCTGGGAAAAAAGGGAATCACGATCGTCAGCAAGGTTTCCGGGCTCTTCCTTTCCGCCATTGCCGCACAGATGATTTTCGACGGAATGCGCAACATCCTGTTCAAGTGAGATCTTTCAGCCGTTCGCGGAATTCGTTCAATCCGGGTGCGTTCAGATATGGATTGACCAGCTTCTGATGTCCGAGCGTGTCGTTCGGACGCTCGCCGTAATCGTGTCCGGGGTAGACGGTCAGGGAATCGGGCAGGGCGCGGAGACGGCACATGGAACGGAACATGGGTTCCGCTTTGCAGAACCCGCAGTCGCCGATGAACAGAGTGTCGCCGGTGAAGAGCGCTGAGTCATCGGATGTGCGGAAGCACATGGAATCGGGAGTGTGACCCGGTGTTGCAAGACATTCGACGAATCCTCTGCCAAGCGGCAGACGTTCGCCGTCGTTCAGTTTCCGTCCGCACGGGAAGCCGGATGCGGCGGAGATGCAGACGGGAGCGGGAAAGAAGCTCCGCACTTCGTCGATTCCGGAAACATGGTCACGGTGCGAATGCGTCAGCAGAATATAGCGTGGTGCAGGGGCATGCGGGAGCGATTCGACGGCGCGGCGGATTGCGGAAACATCGCCGCAGGGATCGATGATCAGGGCATCGGAACCGCAGACGAGAAGGTATGAAAAGTTGGAATCAAAGCCTCCGACGGGAATTTGGAAGGTCTGAAACATTGAGAAATCCTCCTGTTTTTCGGGAAAATAGCGTTGTCAAACGGCAAAATCAAGAAAAAAAGCAAAAAAACTCTGAAAATATTTCGGAAAACGATTTGACATAACAGGTTATTCATAGTAAGTTTACAAGTGTTGCGAATACAGAAAAGAAGCATATAATATAGCAAGGAGCAAAAGATGGGAATTTTCAACAAAGTCGTCAACATTCTGGTGCTGGTGTTCGCCGTGGCAGGAGTCGCACTCTCCTTCCTCTTGTTCAACAAGAGGGAAATGCTGGTGGCAGGATGGGAAGAAATGTCAAGCAGCATCGCGCAGACCGCAAAGTCGCTGGAAAAAGATTCCGGCATGAAGCTGTCCGCGAAAGTGAACAAGGATGCACTCGGACACAAGAACCCGGACAATGCGGATCTCTCCGGAGTGAAGCGCGCACTGCCCGAACTGACCAAGGCCGCAAAACAGATCAACGAACAGCGCAACGCACTCGCAGACAGTCTGAGCAAGACCGGTCACATGCTGGAAGTCAATGTCTCCGCTTCTGATCTGCAGAATGTTTCCACCAGTGCCGACAAACAGAAGAATCTGCTGGCCGGCGCACAGAAAACCGCAGATCGCAACAACGTCATCGCCCAGAGCTACGTCAAGAGCGCCAACAAACTCATCAATACCAATATGAACGCTCTGAAGGCGAACCCCGGTGCGGTTGCAGCAAACTTTGACAAGAAGCTTGATGAAACCAAGAGCGCCAACAATGCCTATGCCAACACGCTTGCCGGCATCGGCAGAACCGTTGGAAAGAACTTCAACCGCGGCGATGTTCAGAGAAGCGCGAAGGAGATTGAAAAAGCCGTTGCCAATCAGAAAAACGAGCTGAACAAAGCCCGTGGCGATCTCAACCGCATGAGAAACAACGAGCGCAGCCTGAAAGGTCAGATTTCGAACAAAGACAATCAGATCCGTCAGAAAAACAATGAGATTGCGAAACTCCAGAAAGACATTCAGCGTCTGAAATGGCTTCTTGATCCGGACAGCGGCAAGCTTGAGCCGGTGGAAGCGGATCTCTATGCCAGAATTGAAGGACGCGTTGAAAAGGTTCAGGACCGCTGGGCGTTCATCGTCATTAACCTCGGTGAAAAGATGCCTGTTATCGAACACTTCAAGAAAGGCGATAAGACGAGATATCTCTCTCTCGCTCAGGGCTTCCCGATCACCGTTGCGCGCAATCTGACTTCCGATGAACCGGAATTTGTCGCGAAAGCTGTTATCGTCCAGGTCAATGACAACTGCGCAGTCGCGAGCATTGACAAAGATTCCATGCAGTCCGAAATCAAGGTCGGCGACAGTGTCTACTTCACGAAGGAAAACATTGCCGAGCTGCTGAAACTCAAGGAAAAGATGGCAACAAGCACGAAGAAATAAGGAGAACAAATCATGAACTCTCTGATCTTCACAATCACTGCGGCTCTTACGCTCGTGATGGTCGTCGCCGCAGTCGTCTTTCAGGTGCTGGAAATGCACTCCTACGGAATGCTTCCGTTCTGAAATGCGTAAACAGATGCACATTCGGGAGTCTGTCCATACGGGCAGACTCCTTTTCTTTCCGCTCGTTCTGCTTATGCTCCTGCTTGCAGGATGTGAGTTTTTCTCCACGGAACAGGAACGGCGCGGGGTGAATCCCAAACCCTTCAATGCGCAGTCCCGCTGGGAAACGCATCCTTACGATCTGCAGAACTGATGGATAAACCGCTCAACATCCGCCGGATTGCAGAGCTTGCGAAATGCTCTCCTTCCACCGTTTCCCGCGTTCTTTCCGGACGCAAAACGAACATCCCCATCAGCGAGGAAACCAGACAGCGGGTTCTGGAAGTCTGCCATAAGCTGGATTACCAGCCGAGCATTCACGCCCTGCGCTTCTTTTCGCGTCAGGCCGGAGTGATCGGTTTCCTCAAGGCTTCCGGCGAGATGACGGACGACGACAATCTTTCCAAGTCTCTTTTTGCTGTTTGCCGTGAGCTCCTCGCACGCGGCTACCGCACCCTGCCGCTCCTCGGAAGTGCGGAATTCGTCGAAACGAAAGAACATCTGAATCTTTTCAAACGGAATGAAATAGACGGTCTGATTGTCTGGGGCGCCCGTGAGGAACATACGTTTCTGGACGAGCTTGCAGAGGCCGGGTTCCCGTATCTGCTCCTGACCAACCGGGTCGGTGCGCATCCGGCGGTGTACGCGGAGCAGAAGGAGATTCTCCGTATACTGACCCAGAGCTGCATTGACCGCGGAGCGCGCCGAATCGCCGGAATCATGTCGCGCAACGGCGACAGCTACCGCCAGCGCCTCGCCGGTTTCCTTGAGGCAGCAGAGCCCTTTTCCCCGCAGGTGTTTTTCGGGGAGGATCTGATTCTTTCCGACGTCACCGCGCTTGCCGATGCCGCGCTGAATTCGAACCCGGACGCTGTGATTTGCGCGAATGACGAGGCCGCGCTTGCCGTTGAAATGCGCTGCATGGAACGCGGAATCCGCATTCCGGAAGACCTCCTGCTGACCGGCGGAGACAATATCCGGCTTTCCGAATACTGTCCGGTTCCGATTACGACTTTCGACCAGATGGCGGCTCAATGTGCCTCCCTCTGTGCGGATATGATGGTTGCGCACCTCAAAGACTGCATGCCGCTGGAGACGCGTGAAATCCCGACGGCGCCGATCTGGCGCGCTTCACTTCCGGAAGAAAACGGAAAATGAAAAAACTGCTTCTCCACACCTGCTGTGCACCTTGCGCTTCCGGCTGCATTGAACGCCTCATTGCGGAAGAGCGGGATGTGACGCTCTATTTTTCAAACTCCAACATCAACACCGCGGAGGAGTTCGAAAAGCGCCTGGAGACGGTGTACAGGTTTGCAAAAGCCTTTCACCTGGAAGTGCTTGTCGATGATTATGATCATGCCTCATGGCTCACGCATGTTTCGCAGGTCGCGGATTACGCGCTTCAGCCGGAACGCGGACTCCGCTGCGCCGCATGTTTCGGATATTCGCTTGGACGCACGGCGAAAAAAGCGGAGGAGCTGGGGATGAATTTCGCAACGACTCTCACGGTCAGCCCGCACAAGAATTCGAACCTGATTTTCCGCATTGCCGAACCATACGCACATTTCGAGGCGTATAATTTCAAGAAACAGGATGGATTCAAACGTTCGCTTGTGCTGAGCCGTGAACTGGAGCTTTACCGGCAGAATTACTGCGGCTGCGAGTTCTCTTTCCGCGGCTGAAGCGAATCCAGCAGTGCAGGCAGTTCACGGATGTCCTGCAGACGCCATGTCGCGGCGGAAAAATCGCCGCACAGGCTGATCCCGCGCGGAATAGCCGCGACGCGGAGTCCGGCCCGGATTGCGGAGAGCACACCGCGTTCCGAATCTTCCACCGCAATTGCCTCTTCCGGAGAGATTCCCGCTCGTTCCAGCGCGTTGAGATAGGGATCCGGGTACGGCTTGTGCCGCTCAAAATCGCCGTCTCCGACGACAAAATCGAAAAACGGGCGCAGTCCGCTTGCGTCATGAATGGTTTTGAAGTGCATCTTCTGGCAGCACGTTACAACCCCGATCCGGCAGGTTTGGTGCAGTCCGGCGAGAACTTCTGGAACATGGGGGATGACCAGGGATGCCCCGCGTTCGAGCAGCATACGGTCGTAGACGACATTGCGGCGCCGGCGCGCCTCCTCCGCCGTTTCCGGAGAGTTGCCCAGCGAAACAATGATGTCCGCCAGGCTCATTCCTTTGGAGAGACTCAGCTTGGAGAATTCGGTTTCGTCCAGTTTCACGCCGAATTCTTCAAGCATGTGGCGGTTCGACTCGTAGAACACGCGTTCGGTGTCGACGAGCACGCCGTCATTGTCGAAAAGGATGGTTGAAATCATCCTCAGTTTTTCTTGTTGAAGTTTGTCTTGGCTTTCTTTTTCGGAGCGATAAAGCGCTTGTCGCCGGGCTTTGCAACACTCTGTTTGTTGCCCGATGCGTCAAATTTGACGGGGTTCATTTCGTGGTCGACTTCGCCCTTGATGAAGTTGTTGTATTCTTCTCTGTAGAACATCGTGGCGCGGAAAGCGAGTTCGATAGTTTCACGTTTCTGGAGAAAAACGATGTTGAATTCGGGATCTTTGATGCGGACGCCGTTCGGGAGAATCTTTTCGACGACGCCGCGCACAATGCGTCCGTTGGTAATCCGGAAAATGACCTTGTCGCCGGGCTTTGCCTGTTTGAAGGGGTATTGTGCTCTGATTCTCCGTTCGATATCGCCGCGGTTCGGTTTTTTCGGGGCGGGTTTCGGCGGGGCAGGCTTCGGGTCCGCGGCGGGAAGTGCAGCGGGGGAGAAGAGCGCCGCGGCGAAAAGCAGGGCCAGGAATCGGAATTTCATTTTCATTTCAAGCTCCTATGTAAAATTTTTTTATTCAAATCCTACTAGTACACTACCACGTATTTTAAATTTTTCAAATGGCCGGAGCTTTCCGCCGGAAAAATCTTTTTTTATTTTTTTAAGAAACACTTGCATTCTTCGTGTTTTCATGGTACATTGAACAGTCTTTCTGCGGACAAGGGGTTCCCGCGTCCAAAGATTTTTGCAAAGCAGTCGTACTGAGCCGCGAGGGTTCGCCCGGGCGGGAAGGCGAAGCGAATATGGAGTCTCCGTATCTCTGCGCCTTCACTATTTTCTGGAGGAGAGAATATGGAAACTCGAATTGCATTGATCGGAATCATCGTGGAAAATTCCGATGTGACCGAACAGATCAACCGGATTCTGCATGAATATTCCGGTTATATCATCGGACGGATGGGTATTCCGTACCGCCAGCAGGGAATTGCCATCATCAGCGTTGTTCTCGACGCACCCCAGGATGTCATCAGTTCGCTTTCCGGAAAACTCGGAATGCTCCGCGGCGTCTCCGCAAAAACCGTTTATTCGAAACAGACCGTTCAAAAAATATAACACAGAAGGAGTTTGCGATGTATAACCCGAAGTCATCGAAAGCAACCGAATTCATCGACGATCAGGAGATCCTCGACACCCTCGCTTATGCGCAGGAGAACAAACACAACAAGGCGCTGATCGACGCGATTCTTGAGAAAGCGAAAACCTGCAAGGGACTCTCGCACCGCGAAGCCGCCGTCCTGCTGGAATGCGATCTGGAGGAGGAAAATCATCGCATTTTCTCCATGGCGAAGGAGATCAAGCAGAAGTTCTACGGCAACCGCATCGTCATGTTCGCTCCGCTCTATCTCTCCAACTACTGCATCAACGGCTGCACCTACTGCCCTTATCATCAGAAGAACAAGACCATTCCGCGCCACAAGCTCACTCAGGAGGAGATTGAGAAGGAGGTTATCGCGCTTCAGGATATGGGACACAAGCGCCTCGCGCTCGAAACCGGCGAACACCCGACCATGAACCCGATCGAATATGTGCTGGAGAGCATCAAGACCATTTACGGAATCAAGCACAAAAACGGCGCGATCCGCCGGGTGAACGTCAATATCGCCGCAACCACAGTTGAGAATTACCGCAAACTCAAGGAAGCGGGAATCGGAACCTACATTCTCTTCCAGGAGACCTACAACAAAAAGGCTTACGAGGAGCTGCATCCGACCGGCCCCAAGCACGATTACGCGTATCACACCGAAGCGATGGACCGCGCGATGGAGGGCGGAATCGACGACGTCGGGTGCGGCGTCCTGTTCGGACTCAACCTCTACCGCTATGATTTCGTCGGACTCCTCATGCATGCGGAGCACCTGGAGGCTGCGAAGGGCGTCGGTCCGCACACCATCAGCGTTCCGCGCATCCGTCCCGCCGATGACATTGATCCGGAGACCTTCTCCAATGCCATTTCAGATGATATTTTCAAGAAGATTGTTGCTGTTCTCCGTATCGCGGTCCCGTATACGGGGCTGATTATCTCCACGCGTGAATCGCAGGCCGCCCGCGCCGCAGTGCTTGAACTCGGCGTTTCGCAGATCAGCGGCGGTTCCCGCACAAGCGTCGGCGGCTACACGACGGAGGAGCGCCACGACGAGACCGCGCAGTTCGACGTCAGCGACACCCGTACGCTTGACCAGGTTGTCAACTGGCTTCTTGAGCTCGGTTATATTCCGAGTTTCTGCACGGCGTGCTATCGCGAAGGGCGCACGGGCGACCGCTTTATGAAACTGGTCAAATCCGGTCAGATCGCGAACTGCTGTCAGCCGAATGCCATCATGACTCTGAAAGAGTATCTGGAGGATTACGCTTCTCCCGATACGAAAGCAAAGGGCGAGAAGGTGATTGAAGAGGAACTGAAACGCATCCCGAACGACAATGTCCGCCGCATCGCGACCGAGCGCGTCGCGGAGATTCACAACGGACGGCGCGACTTCCGGTTCTGATACATTATCCGGATAAAAAAGAACCCTCTCAAAATTGTTGCTGAAACAACTTTTGAGAGGGTTTCTTTTTGCCTGTTTTTCAGGAATCAGAAGGGAATATCCATCTTTTCCCAGTCCGGCTTGCCGGAACGGAACGGTTCGGCGGGGAGACCCGCGCCGTTCTGGAGGTTCGCATGCGGATGATAACCGACAAATGCGTAACGGACTCCTTTCGGCGCGGTCGTCACTTCCGGAGCGGAGAGAACAACGGTGTCTCCGTCAATTACAGCGGTTGCGGGGAAGTAGCGGACGCCGTCACCGGAAATGGCAAACGCATCCGGAGCGGTTCCGTCGGAGGTCTTGAGCCCTTCCGCATGATCGAAGAAGACGCGTGCTTTTGCGCCTTCCGCGCGGAATTCGCGGAAACGCGGTCCCTGCGAAACGACGTCTTTGCCGTATGCGATGCGTTCTGCTTCGAGCGCCAGACGGTATCCGAGAACCTGCTTGTTGCGCGGATGAATGTCGTACTGATCGCCCGCATCGAAGGAGACCGCCATGCCGGTGTTCTTCATGACATGCGGCATTTCCGCCTGGATTTCACGGGTGAGCGCATAGGGGGCAACCGCGCTGATGTCTGCGTGCTTCCACGCGTCTTCATCGCCGCGGTTTTCCGGCTGATGGCTGGCGAATGCGGAGAGCTGGACGAGAAGGAACGGCATTTCCGGATTTTTCCAGTGGTCGCGCCAGTCCTGAATCAGTATCTTATGATACGGATAGTAGGAGACCTGCCCGTTGTTGTTGCAGCCCTGATACCAGATGGTTCCCCGGAACTGATAGCGGAACCAGGGATAGAGCATTCCGTTGAACAGCGTCGTCGGGTAGTTCGGCGACGTCCTGTCGCGCACGGATGCTCCGCCGTGAATTTCGGGACGGAAGCCGATTTCGTGAGGATCCGCAACGAATTCTGTTTTCTGTCTCCAGTCGGCATGGATGACACGGGGAACTTTGGTACCCGGGATCGTGAAGGAGATTTCCGACGTTGTCCATCCGCCAACGGAGAAGTGATTGGCGATGCGGACTGCGAGCGTGTTGTGTCCGGCCTTGACGAGGCGTCCCGGGACGGTATAGTCCCGCGGATAGCTCCAGTAGTTCGGCTGGTCGATGGTCGTTTCACCGATTTTTTCGCCGTTGAACCAGGTTTCGTCGCAGTCGTTGATTGTGCCGAGGTGCAGAGTGATGTCTTTGCCGGCGAGCTCTGCGGGAATTTCAAAAGTTCCGCGGACAACGGCAACGCCGACGTCCGGGAGGTTGAACGGAAGTTCGGTTTTCTGCCATGCGGAATCATCGAATTCCGGAGTCAGCCATTTTTTTGCTTCTTCCGCAACGGCGCTTCCGCAGGCGAAGAATTTTTTGAGCCAGGGTCTGATCGCGGCGACCTGTTCGCCCCATATCTTTTTGAGTTCGGCGTAGAATTCCGGGGAAGGATTCTGCATGCAGCCGAGCGCCAGTTTTGCATTGTTCTTTTCGAACGCCTCTTTGGAAATCCATGCCTGAATGTCGGTTCCTCCCCATGCGGTCGAGACGAGACCGACGGGAACATCAAGATCCTGCATGAGCTTGCGTCCGAAGAAGTAGCCGCATGCGCTGAAAAGTTCAACGGTTTTCGGTGTGCAGACCTGCCAGCCGGGACCATTCTCGTCGGGAAGCGGAAAATCCGGACTCATGCGGCGCATCAGGAAGGAGTTGTACAGACGGATGCGCGGGTGATCGGCGTTCGCGATTTCCTCCCTGTAATTCGTGGTGCACCAGCATTCTCTGCCGCCGTATACGGGCATTTCCATGTTGGACTGTCCGGAGCACATCCAGACTTCGCCGATGAGAATGTCGTCGAACACCTGCGGCGGTATGCCTTCGGCTCCGCTGATTTCCATGACATACGGTCCGCCAGCCTCCATTGCGGGGAAGGTGACGCTCCATTCGCTGTTTGCGTCCGCCGCGGCTGTGCGGGTGTTTCCCGCAAATTTGACCTGTACTTCCGTTCCCGGATCCGCGATTCCGGAAATGACGATGGGACGCTCCCGCTGAAGAACCATGTGGGAACTGAAAATTTTGTGCGCTGAGAAATTTTTTGCCAGCTTGTTCATTTTTTTATCCTGCTTTATTTTTTGTTTGCAGAGGTTTTGACAAATTCCGCGACCTGTTCCGCCATTGCCTTCATGCCGGCGATATCCGGATGCCCTTTCTGCTTGCCGATGTTCTTGAGGTCAATGCAGGGAACATTGTAATGCGCGCAGATCGTGTGGACCGATTCGTTGATTGCTGCGGAGAGCTGAGAGTTGAGAATGAAATAGATTTTGGCTTCGGGGTAATTCTGCTTCAGATCGCTGAAGAGCTTTGCGAGGGCGGGACGGAAGGAGTAGAGTTCCTGCGCGGTCCAGCCGCTGTACTTGTATTCGCCGATGGGGGCTCCGGCCCAACTGTCGTTGGTCGCGCCGCAGATGAGAATCATGTCGGGTTTGCCGAGACGTCCCTGGCGGGCGAGGAAGGAGATTTTGCTGAAATCCGCCTTGTTGTAGCCGGTGTTGCAGATGGTGGAGCCGGAATAGGATTCATTCTTCTCAAGTCTGCCGCCGAGAAGCGCGATTGCCTGATGCCACCAGGTCTGTTCCACTTTGGTGACGTCGTTCTGGTTTTTCGGGGGATTGAAGTACCAGATGGCGTTGCCTTGCGGAATCGAGCCTTCGAATGTGGAATAGCTGTCTCCGAAAATGGAGATCGCGGGTGTTTCACCTGCGGAAAGCATTCCGCAGAACAGAAATGCGCCGAAAAGAGCGGCAAAAAGACTTTTTTTCATGATAAAAACTCCTGTTGTTTTTTTTGCGGAAGATAACATAGCACCGCCCGCTTTTTTTTCAAGGAATCTGCGGTTTCCGATGAACGAAAAAAACGGAAAAACTTGAAATCCGCATTGACAGCTTCTCTTTTCATGCTACATTATTATCAACTCAAGGAAAGGGGCATGCGTTCAATACGGGGAAAAATTCTGCTTATCGTGATCTCGTTTCTGATCATTCTCTGCACGGCGTTCATCGTCTACTCGCAGATCACGACCGCAAATTACAAACGTCTCCGCACGGAGGCGCTCGTTTCCCGCGCACTTTTTGAAAGCGAACGCCTCAACCGCGTCATCGCCGTCATGGAGCAGGACGCCGCCGGGCTTGCGGCAGCGGGACGCGCCTATCATTCCTATGCCCGTGACAATGCCCTGCGCGGCAAATCCATTCTTCTGGAGATGATGCCGAACTTTGTTCAGGCTTCGGGCGGCGGAATCTGGTTTGAGCCGTTCCTCTTCAATCCGCAGAAGCAGCGGGTCGGATTCTATGTCAGCGCTTCACCCTCGCGCGGACTCGTCTACGAGCCGCAGCGGAATTCCGCGGAATACGATTATCATAATCAGCTCTGGTATCGTCTCGGGAAGGCGGCCGCGCTCCGGCGCTATCAGTTCCGCTGGTCGCCGCCGTACTATGCCGACGAGGCGCAGGCGCAGATGATTACTGTCACCGCGCCGATCTACAGCGCGGAGAACGTCTTCCTCGGTCTGGCGTCGCTCGACTGGAAGATGCAGAGCGTCGTTTCGGAGCTGGCGAAGATCCGTCCCACGCCCGGTTCATTCATTCTCCTGTGCGCGCCGGAATACGGACGCGTTCTGGCGAACACCATGCTTACCGCGCAGGGACGCGCCATGACCGGACGTTCGCTGAAAACGCTGCCGTGGTATTCCGATATTGCGGACGCCTCGCAGACGGAAGTTCTTGAGAAACGGTTCCGGATTGCGGGGGAGGAGTTCTACGTGTTTGCGCGCCGTCTCAACAACGGTATGATCTTTTCCGTGCAGGTTCCCGCCGACGAAATGTTTTCGCTGATTGAATTCAGCAATATGATTTTCATTTCGCTGTACGTCATCTTCTCCCTGATGATGCTTTACGGAGCGTACTGGATGGTTTCGCGTTTCATCAACGCCCCGATCAAAAAGCTGATCCGTGAAGCAATGCGTCTCGGACAGGGAGGTCTCGCCGTGCGAGTGCCGGAAGACCGGCAGGACGAGATAGGGCTTCTGGCGAAGACCTTCAACAAGATGGCGGACAATCTTCAGGAGTATGTGGAGCGTTCCGCACGGGAAGGGGCGGAGCGGCAGCGCATTCAGGGCGAACTCGAACTGGCGTCGCAGATTCAGCGCAACATTCTTCCCTGCGTGTTCCCGCCGTTTCCCGAACTGCTTCATTCGCTCGACCTCTGCGCGGAAACGCGTTCTGCAAAGGAGATCGGCGGCGATTTCTACGATTTCTTCCGGATCGGCTCCGACAAGCTCGCGTTTCTGATCGCCGATGTTTCCGGCAAGGGCATTCCCGCCGCGCTGTTCATGATGCGCGCCCGCACAATTCTCAAATCGTTTGCGATGGATGGCTGTGAACCGCATGAAGTCCTTGCCCGCGCGAACGACAAACTCTGCGAGCACAACGACGCCTGCATGTTCGTCACTCTCTTTTATGCCGTGTACGATCTGAACACCGGAACGCTGGACTATGTGAACGGCGGGCACAACCCCCCGTTCATCCGCCGCAACCGGGGAATGTATGAACAGCTTCCGACCGATCCCGGTTTTGCGCTCGGTGTGGTGCCGGGCAAGATTTACCGCACACAGCGCGTCCGTCTCTCCCGCAGCGACCGCATTTTCTGCTACACCGACGGTGTCACCGAGGCGGTCAACAGCCGCCGCGAGCTCTTCGGTGAAGCGCGTCTGCTGGATACGCTCAACTCCGCAAACTTCGTCCTCAAGCCGCTGAACGACAAGCTCCGTGTAATGATGGACCGTCTCGACGCCTTCACCGAGGGTGTGCCGCAGGCGGATGACATTACAATGCTGATTTTTGAAGCGCGGATTTTATAAATCTCTTACAGAAAGTTTTTCCCATGCCGAATCCGATTGAACTTCTTGCTCCCGCAGGCTCGCTTCCCGTCGCGCTCGCCGCATTCGATGCGGGCGCGGACGCCGTTTACTGCGGAATGAAAAAATTCAATGCGCGGGAGCGCAGCGACAACTTTTCTTACGACGACATGTCCCGTCTGATCGCCTGGGCGCGGAAGATCGGACGCAAGGTTTACATTACGTTCAACACGCTCGTGAAGGAATCGGAAATTGAAGAGGCTGCGCACTCGCTCGCGGAACTTGATGCGCTCCGTCCCGACGCTCTGATTGTTCAGGACGCCGGAGTTCTCCGGATGATCCGCGAGTTCTTCCCCGGTCTGACCGTTCACGCCTCAACGCAGATGGCGCTTCATGATTCGGAAGCCGTTGCAATGCTTGCGGAGATGGGCGCAAAACGGGTGATTCTGGAACGGCAGATCACCATGAATGAACTTGAACTGATCGCTGAAAAATCTCCGCTGGAACTCGAAGTCTTTGTTCACGGCGCACTTTGCGCGTGTCTTTCGGGAACCTGTCTGTTTTCGTCGTGGCTCGGCGGAGCGAGCGGAAACCGCGGACGCTGCAAGCAGCCCTGCCGCCGGCTTTTCCGTTCCGACCGCGCAAAGAACGCCTTCTATCTTTCCACGCGCGACCTTGCCGCGATTTCCCTGATTCCGAAGTTCCGCGAACTCGGCATTGCATCGCTCAAAATCGAAGGACGGCTCCGCAAGGCGGACTATGTGGCGAATGTCGTTTCCGCCTACCGCAAAGCGCTTGACGGCGCGCCGGAAGAGGAGGTGTTCGACCTGCTCGACCGCACCTGTTCACGCGAGCGTTCTCTTGGTTTCTACACGCCGGATTCCGCAAAAAAACTGATCCGTCCGGATGCTCCCGGCGGAGTCGGACAGTTCTGCGGCCGCGTCCGCCGCGTCCGCCGCGATTCCTTCGAAGCGGAGCTGACCGGACGCCTGCACATCGGCGACAATATCCGCGTCCAGTCCGCATCGGGTGACGAGGGCGAGGCTCTGACGGTGCTGGAGCTTTATATCGGGAACCGTCCGGTCAAAAAGGCTTTTCCCGGGCAGCTCTGCCGCATTCCGTTCCGTGACAAGAACATTTTCGCGAACGGGATTCTTTACCGCATCGGCGAGACGCATGATACGATGGAAAAACGCTGCGCCGCACTTCCTCTTCAGGGAACCGTGCTGGATTTCGGGCTTCATCTCTCCGCTTCGGAATTGACCGTTTCGGCGGAATCAGCAACCCTCACGCTTCCCGTGCAGACGGAACCCGCGTCGAACCGTCCGTTCACGGCGGAGGAACTTGCGGATCTGTTCCGCGTTCTGCCCGGAACCCCGTTCGCACCGGGGAAGATTGAGGCGGCTGTCGACGGCTCGTATTTCATCCGCCGCGATCATCTCAAAGCGCTGAAACGCGCGGTTCTGGAATGGTTTGTGCGCGAGATTCCTGTGCAGACCGTCCGTGCCCGTTCCCGGGCGAAGGCGGAGACTCTGATTTGCGCGCACAACGCGATCACATCCGTTCCGGAGCGTGTGCACACAACCGCATTTGTTCTTCCCGGAGCGGTTCCTGAGGGAAATTTCGATGCCGTTGCGGAGGAGTTGAGCGCGTCTCCGGATCCGGCGCGTGAGTGCATCCTGCCGTTTTTCACGCCCGAAACGGAGCTTCCGGCGTTGGCGGAACAGATTGAACGGGCTGTACGGGCGGGAGTCCGCGTGTTCCGTGCAACATCGCTTTCCCATTTCCATATTCTGAAACGTTTTCCCGGGGTCGTGATACGGACGGCGCCGCCGCTTCCGGTTGCGAATGCGTTTGCTGCGCAGGAACTTGCTTCGCTCGGCGCGGCGTCGGTTCACGCGCAGATTGAGCTGGGGCGCTCCGATGCGGAGGAACTTGTCCGCCGCTCTCCGGTTCCGGTGGAGATTTATTGCGCGGGGCGTCCGGTTCTGCTCGCAACCCGTGCCGGAGTGGCGGATATCCGGAGCATTTCGGATGTTCACGGAGAGCGTTTTCTTGTGCGCAAGTCGGGCTGCCTGACGCTTCTTCATCCTGCCGCGTCGATGTCGATAGAGCCTGAGATTCCATGCGGACGGATTTTCGATTTCCGGGCTGCGGACTCTGAAACGGCTGTTTCCGTATTCAACTGGGAGCGCGGGCTTTCCTGAACTCTGGAATTTAAAACGAAACGGGCTTCCGCTGTTTTTATGTGGAAGCCCGTTTTTTTGAGCTGGATGTGCTTACAGCGCAGCGTACTGTTCGAGAATCAGCGCTTCGGTTTCATCCCAGCCGAGACAGCCGTCGGTGATGGAGAGACCGTAGGTGAGTTCTGCGCGGCTCTTCATCGGCTGTTTGCCGGTTTTGAGATAGCTCTCAAGCATGACTCCGGCAATGGCGGTTGCGCCGTTCTTCACCTGACCGATGACGTCGCGGAAAGCGGTTGGCTGGTTCAGCGGATTGCGGAGCGAATTGCCGTGGCTGCAGTCGATGATGATCGAAGGTTCCATTCCGGACTTGCGCATCAGTTCTTCGGTGAACGCAATGTACTCCGAACCGTAATTGGTTGCGGTTGCCGACCCGCGCAGAATGATGTTGCAGTTGCGGTTGCCCTTCGTATGGAACACGCCGGTGCGCCCGTCGTTGATGACGCCGAGGAAGCTGTGCTTCGCGGATGCCGTCTTGATTGCATCGATGGCGATGTGAATCGAACCGTCGGTTGCGTTTTTGAATCCGACGGGCATGGAGAGACCGCTCACGAGCTGGCGGTGTGTCTGTGATTCCGTCGTGCGTGCGCCGATCGCCGCCCAGCTGATGAGGTCGGAGAGGTACTGCGGGATGATCGGATCGAGAAATTCGGTCGCGGTCGGAATCTCCTTTTCCGCCATTGCGAGAAGCAGTTTGCGGGAGAGACGCAGTCCCTTTTCGATGTTGAAGGTTTTGTCCAGATCCGGGTCGTAGACCATTCCCTTCCAGCCGATCGTGGTGCGCGGCTTCTCAAAGTAGGTGCGCATGACGAGAACGAACTTCGATTCCACCTTTTTCGCGAGCGTCTTCAGGCGGTCGGCGTAGTCGATTGCGGCGTCGTAGTTGTCGATGCTGCACGGTCCGGCGACGACAAGGAGGCGCCGGTCGCGGCGGTGAATGATGTTTTCGATTGTTTCGCGGGAGCGCGCGACGAAGTCCTCCATCTCGGGACGGAGCGGCAGTTCGGCGTGGATTTCCTGCGGAGTCGGAAGCGGGTGCTGCGCTTCAATGTTGACGTTGTATACGCGTTTCATTTCAGCAGAGTTCCTTCACAATGGCTTCCGCAGCGAGGGCGACTTCTTTCTGTGTGGAATCCGCCATGTTTTTGAGGTTTGCCTTGCCGGATGCGAGTTCGCTTTCTCCGACGACAAGCGTGTATGCCGCCTTGACGCGGTCCGCGGAACGCATCTGCGATTTGAGGCTCTTGACTTCGAGTTCGATTCCGGTCATGACGCCCGCCTTGCGGAGTTTCGCCGCGAGCGCAATGTTGAATGCCAGTGCCTGTTCACCCATGGAAACGAGGAAGATCTTCGGATGCTCGACCGGAATTGGGGCGAGCCCGAGCGCTTCGCGGACCATGATGAGACGTTCCATTCCTGCCGCATAGCCGACGCCCTGGATCGGTTTGCTGGATTCGGGCAGACGCAGTTCGTAGCGTCCGCCGCCCGCAATGGCGGTCTGGCCGCCGAGTCCGGGGTGGGTTAGCTCGAAAACCGTGTGGACATAGTAGTCGAGGCCGCGGACGAGACGCGGTTCGACGACGTATTCGATGCCCATTGCGGTGAGAGCGTCGCAGACTTTTTTGAAGTAGAGTTTGGATTCATCACTGAAGAATGTCGCCGGATCGGGGGCGTTTTCGATGATGGCGCGGCAGCGCTCCTGCTTGCAGTCGAGGATACGCCAGATGTTGCGTTCGAAACGCTCCTTGCAGTCGTCGCACATGTGTTCGAGGTGCGGAGCGAAATATTCGCGCAGGGCTTTTTCCGCTGCCGGACGGTCGGACGCGACGCCGCGGGTGTTCAGATAGAGCGTGAACCCGGTGATTCCGATTTCATTCAGGTAGTGAACGAGCATGGAGATGCATTCGGCGTCGAGTTCAGGAGAAACTTTTCCGGCGTTTTCGACACCGATCTGGTGGAACTGGCGGCGGCGTCCGGCTGCGGGACGTTCTCCGCGGAACATGGGACCGATGTAGAACACGCGGTGCTCCACGCCGTTGAGTGCGTCGGTTCCGGAGAGGGAGCGCATGACGCCGGCGGTTCCCTCGGGGCGGAGGGTGAGGCTGCGTCCGCCGCGATCCTCAAACGTGTACATTTCCTTTTTGACGACTTCCGTTTCGTCGCCGAGCCCGCGCTGGAAAACCTCGGTATATTCGAAGATCGGGGTTCTGAGCTCTCCGTACCCGTAAAGGGAGAAGACCTTTTTCGCGGTGTTTTCGAGGAAGCACCAGGTGGGTGCCTCTTCGGGTGTAATATCGCTGGTTCCCGGCGGCGGTGTTGACTTCGACATAAGACTTTCCTTTTTCCCGAAAAACAAATGCCCTGCAAAAGAGGATCCTGCAGGGCAGTCTGTTTCAGTTTCCTGATATGTTCTGTTATGATCCCCGTGCAAAAACGCACAGAGCATAATATAATTTATTTTATAAGACTTTCAACTCTTTCTTTTAAAACTTTTCCGGCGCGGAACTTTACAACGGCGCGTTCCGGAATGACAACCTCATTTGCCGGCTTCTTCGGATTGCGTCCTTTGCGTTCCCGGCGGACGACGATTTCGAAGACTCCGAAGTTGCGCAGTTCAACGCAGCGTCCGTCCGTGAGTTCATCCGCGATGTAGTCCAGAGTTTTCTGAACCACGTTCATAACTTCTTCCTGATGCAGGTGAGTTTCGCCGGCGATTTTGCCGACAAGATCCCGTTTTGTCATACGTTTGTCTCCCCAAATTTATTTTTTTTGCCAAAGTCCCGGCGGACTTTTGGTTTTCTTTATCCTGGAACTTTCAGCTCCGAATCAAACTTTTTTGAGATTGTGTATCTTTTGATGAATTAAGAAAACCGTATTAGCGGCATGTTGTGATCCGTAAGCATCATTATGATCCAGCAAGCCTTAAATCGCTCTTAAAAATCAAAAATACAGCAAATTCATCAGTATTTAAATTTAGCAGTAAAAACTTAAAAATCAATCTTTTTTTATGAAAAAATTGTTCTTTTTTAGGTTTTTTTTCCGGAATTCGGAAAGAATCTGTTTTTCTTTTCCTGATTGAAAAGGGTGGAAGACGTTGAATGTCAAAGATTTGTAGAAACTGCTGCGGAATGCGAACCGGGAAGTGCGGAAATGAGGAGGGATGTCCACGGGAACCGTTCCGGACAATTTTTTCTTTTCGGGACTGGACATATCGGGAAAACGGGTGTATATTTACCGTTCAGAGATGCCGGCGGCGGTCGCTTTGCGAAAGCAAAGAGGAAAGTCCGGACTCCGCAGGGCAGGGAGTCCTCCATAAAACGAGGATGTCATGGACCATATTCCATGAGAAGGAAAGCGCAGCAGAAAACAAACCGCCGGAGCAATCCGGCAAGGGTGAAAAGGCGGGGTAAGAGCCCGCCGCGGTTTCAAGAGATTGAGCCGGCAGTGCAAGCCCCTCCCGGAGCAAGGCCAAATAGGGAATGAGTCGCTGCCCGCGACGCTTGAATTCCGGGTTCTGGCCGCATAGACAGATGATCGCCCCCCGCAAGGGGACAGAATCCGGCTTATGCCGCATCTCTGCTTTTTAAATTTACGGAGCGTTGAAATATGAAACAGTTGAATGAGCGGATCGCGGAACGGATCATCAGCATTCCCGATTACCCGGTGAATGGCGTGATCTTCCGGGATGTCATGCCCGTTTTCACGGATGCGGAACTTTTCCGGGATATTATTCTCGCATTTGCGGATTTCCATAAAAACGACAATGTTGACGTCGTCGCCGGCGTGGAAGCGCGCGGTTTCATCTTCGGCGGAGCGCTGGCAACTGCGCTCGGCTGCGGCTTCGTTCCCATCCGGAAGGCCGGAAAGCTCCCCCGCGAATGCGTCACCGAATCCTACGAACTTGAATACGGTCTCGGTGTCATTGAAGCTCAGAAAGACTCCATGAAGCCCGGACAGCGGGTCGTGATCATCGACGATCTGCTCGCCACCGGAGGAACGGTCAACGCCGTCGCCCGGCTCGTCCGGAAGCTTGGAGCAAAAGTCATCGCGTCGGATTTCATGGTTGAACTCGGATTCCTCAACCCCCGTCCCAATCTTGTCGGCTGCGGAACGGTGAATTCACTGCTGACCTATCACTAATGCGGAGTGCGGAAGAATGAAATATGCCATCATCAGCGATATCCACGGCAACCTTGAGGCTCTGAACAACGTCCTTGCCATTTGCGAGCAGGAACAGGTCGAACATTATGTCTGCCTTGGCGACGTTGTCGGTTACAACGCCAATCCGAAGGAGTGTCTCGACATCGTCCGCTCCCTCCCGAACCTCACCATCGTCAAGGGCAACCATGACGAATATGCATCCAACGGCGACAACGTCATGGAGGGATTCAATCCCAACGCGAAAGCAGCCGTGCTCTGGACCCGCGCGCAGCTCTCGGAGGAGGATCTCCGCTGGCTCTCGTCTCTTCCGATGCGCCTGACCATCAAGGGCGCAAATATGACGATTGTCCATGCGACGCTTGACGGTCCCGATGCCTGGGGATATATCTTCGACGTGCACAACGCCGCCGACAACTTCTCGTATCAGTTCACTCAGCTCTGCTTCTGCGGACATTCCCACGTGCCTGTGGCGTTCAGCAAGCGTCCGATCGCAATGGGCGCCCGCCCGATCGAAGAGATTCCCGCGTGGGCTTCCGTCGATGACGGTTCCGATCCGCTTCAGGCGGATATGATTCAGATTCCGGTGGAACAGGGCGTAAAATATCTCATCAACATCGGAAGCGTGGGACAGCCCCGCAACCGCGACCCGCGCGCCTCGTTCTGCATCTACGATACGGATCTGAAGGTGCTTTCGCGCTATCGTCTGCCCTACGACATCGGTCAGACACAGCGGAAGATTCTCGCCGCCGGTCTGCCCGAGCGTCTCGCCACCCGGCTGGAGCGCGGTCTTTGACCACGGGAGAGGCGTTATGAAGCGCTTCCTCATTGTCAAACCAAGCAGTCTCGGGGATGTGATTCATGCCTTCCCCGCGGTTTCGCTGCTCGCGGAACGGGAACCCGATGCGGTGATCGACTGGCTTGTTGTTCCCGCATTCGCCCCGATGGTCGCCTATCACCCTGCGGTCGACAACATTATTCCTTTCCGCCGCAAGGAGCTGGGGCAGGCCGGCAAATTCCCGAAAGCGTTTGCGGAACTCCTTTCCGGCATCCGCAGGAACCGCTACGATGCTGTGATCGACCTTCAGGGACTGCTCCGCAGCGCAGTGATTTCGCGTCTTGCGAAAGCCCGCATCGTCGCCGGTCCGCTTCATTCCCGCGAGTGGGGCGCACGCATCTTCTACCGTCATACGCTGAATCCCGGAGAGACGGAACGCCACGCGGTCCGGAAGAACGTTGCGATGATGGCGGAGTTTCTCGGCGTTCCGGAACCGGAGAACATCGCGTTTGAACTGAAGCAGAATCCCGTTGCCGCTCAGCGGGTTGCAACTCTTCTGCGCGGTTTTGCGAAGGAGAAGGTGATTGCGGTTTCCCCCGGTGCCCGCTGGGTCACGAAGGAGTGGCCGCCGGAATTCTTTGCTGAGGTGCTGAATCTGTTTTACCGCGACCACCACGATTATTCGTTTGTGATTCTCGGCTCGCCCTCGGAAAAACCGCTTGGAGAGCGTTTGCGCCGCGCACTCAAAGCTCCCTCGCTGAATCTGATCGGGCTGACCGGCATTGCGGAACTTGTGGAGGCGATCCGCCGCTCGCGTCTGCTGCTCTGCAACGACAGCGGGCCGATGCACATTGCCGCCGCGCTCGGAACGCCGCTTACCGCGCTGTTCGGTCCCACCGATCCGGTTCTGACGGGTCCGTTTTCGGACCGTGCGGAGGTGCTGACCGCTCCGCTTGACTGCGTGAAATGTTTCAAGCGCGAATGCGCCGGTTCCGGCTGCCACACTGCGATTTCCGCTGACACCGTGAAAAAATCCATGGAAAAAATGCTCGGTCTTTAAAAAACGACTGGCATTTCTCCGGTTTCCGGTGTATGATACTGAAAAATTAACGATAAGGATTCCGCCTATGAAAATTCGTATTCTGCTTCCGCTCCTCCTTCTTTTTTCCGGACTTTCGCTGTTCGCGCAGATCGCCGTCAAGCTCGAAGCTCCCTATCCGGTCTATATGAAGTACGATGCTGTGCACGTCCGCGTTGTGCTTCGCAACTACACCTCGCATCCGATTGCATTCGGCAGCTCAAAGAATCTTCAGGGGGAAATCCAGTTCAATATTCTGACGCCGGCGCGGACGATCGCGCAGCTTTCGGACCGCTCGGTGCGTCCGCAGCTCCAGGGCGTGATTCTCGCTCCGGGCGAAGCGCGTTCCTTTACCTTCAACCTCGCCCGTTACTTCAACCTGCAGGAGGAGGGACTCTATTCCATCCGCGCGGTTGTGCGTCATCCGCAGCTTGCCGCGCCGTATGAATCCAACGAAACCACGTTCAAAATCCGTCCCGGACAGACCATCTGGAAGCGTGAGATCGGACTTCCGGATTACTCCGGAAAGGCCGCAGACAAGGTGATTCAGCGCCGCACGTACCGTCTGCTCACTTTCTCCGACGGGCGCAACATGTACTACTGCATGATGATTGACGACCGCGACCATGTCTATGCGGTGCGCCGTATCGGTTTTGACATTGGTTCGAATTTGAAGCCGCAACTGCAGATCGATTCGCTCGCCCGTTTCCACATCATGGTCGCCGTCACGCCGAAAGTCTACGCGCATTATGTTTACGACCACACCGGACGGCTGGAGCGGCGCGATGTTTACATCCGCACTTCCTCGACTCCGTTCCTTGTGCTCGACCCGAAAACGGCGGAAGTCACTGTCGACGGCGGTCGCATGGCGCGCAAAGACGTCGATTATGAAGATCTGAAAGAGCTTCCGTTCCTCGATGAAGTGAAAGTGGAGCAGAAAAACGTTTTTGAAACAAAAAACGAGGAGGAATGATGCGTCCCGACACGGTTTTATGGCGTTCCGCGGAGGGCATTGCGTATACGGCTCCCGATTCCGCGCTCAACCCGCAGGCGCCGGGCTTCGTTGATATCATCGACCAGACTCTGCTTCCAGGCGAATTCAGACGCATTCTGCTTTCCGATCCGCAGTCGGTCTATGAGGCGATCAGGCGTCTTGCCGTGCGCGGCGCGCCTGCCATCGGATGCGCCGCGGCGCTTGGACTCGCCGCATGCGCCCAGCGTTTCAGTGTTCCCGACCGTGAAGAGTTCCTCGCGTGTCTCTACCAGACTGCCGCGTACCTGGAATCGTCGCGCCCGACGGCGGTCAATCTTTCGTGGGCGCTCCGCCGCTGCTGTGCGAAGACTTCGGAGTGTGCGGGCGGTGTTTCCGAACTGCTTGCGGTTCTGCTGAACGAAGCGCTCGCGATTCTCGCTGAAGATATTGCAATGTGCGACGCCATCGGGCAGAACGGAGTGGCTTTGCTGGAGGACGGCATGGGTGTGCTCACACATTGCAACGCCGGCGCGCTTGCCACGGGCGGATGCGGAACCGCTCTGGCTCCGGTTTACGCCGCGCAGAAAGCGGGACTCCGGCTGCATGTCTATTCGGATGAGACCCGTCCGCTGCTGCAGGGGGCGCGCCTGACGGCGTGGGAACTCTCGCAGAGCGGAGTGGACGTCACCACGATCTGCGATTCCATGGCGGCGCAGGTGATGCGCGAAGGACGCGTCGATATTGTGATTGTCGGTGCGGATCGCGTGGCGGCAAACGGCGACGCCGCGAACAAGATCGGAACCTATCAGCTTGCGATTGCCGCGAAATATCACAGGATTCCGTTTTACATTGCGATTCCATTTTCGACAATCGACCGTTCCATTCCGGACGGTTCCGCGATTCCGATTGAACAGCGGGACGAATCTGAAATCACCACATTCAACGGACGCCGCATTTCTCCGCAGAATATCAAAGTCTACAACCCCGCTTTCGACGTCACACCCGCTTCGCTCATTACCGGCTACATCACCGAGAAGGGAGTCGTTTCCGCAATATGAAAAAACTGCGTGTTGACGAATGGCTTTGTGCGCACGGCATCTGTTCCGACCGCGACGAGGCGCTCCGCATGATCATGGAGGGACGGGTCCGCTACAATCCAGACATGCTCGTGCGCAAGGCGTCTGAAACGGTTGCGTTCGAGGCGGCTCTGCTGGTTGACACGGCGGACACCTTTGCCAGCCGCGGCGCACAGAAACTGCGTCCGGCTCTGGAGCGTCTTATGCCCGATCTGGCGGGCCTGATAGCGATGGACGTCGGCGCGTCGACCGGCGGCTTCACGGATGTCATGCTTCATGACGGCGCCGCGAAGGTCTATGCGGTAGATGTCGGCAAGGGGCTGCTGCATGCGAAACTGCGGAACGATCCGCGCGTGGTCTGTCTGGAAGGCGTAAATGCGCGCACGCTCGACCGCTCGATAATTCCGGAGCCAGTCGACCTTGTCGCGATGGATGTTTCGTTTATTTCGGCGACGAAGATTCTGCCGGCCGCGGACACGGTTATGAAGCCGGGCGCATGGGCGTTCATCCTGGTGAAGCCGCAGTTCGAAGCGGACCGCGTGGATGTCCCCCCGGGAGGCGTCGTCGCCGATGAGGCCGTCCGCGCCGCGTGCGTCGAAAAAGTGAAACGCTTTGCGACGGAGCGGCTCGCGTGGAACTTCCTCGAAGTCACCCCGTCGGAGATCAAAGGACCGAAAGGAAACCAGGAATACATCGCCGTATTCCGGAAAGGATGAACAGCCATGGAATTCACCGTTCAGACACATCAGTTCAACGAGATCATCGACATTACGTCCATGGTCAACGCCCGGATTCCGAAGACTCTGAAATGCGGAATCTGCCACATTTTCTGTCCGCATACAACCGCGGGACTTACGATCAACGAGAACGCCGATCCCGACGTCAAGCATGACCTGCTTGCAAAACTGAAGCTGCTGATCCCGCGCGACGAGCCGTTTTACCGTCATGGAGAATGCAACAGCGACGCGCATCTGAAAGCGATGCTGACCGGCTTTTCCCTTGCGGTTCCGGTCGTGAACGGCGAACTGCATCTCGGCACGTGGCAGGGGATCTACTTCTGCGAGTACGACGGTCCCCGCACCCGCATGGTGGAGCTTTTCTTCCAGCGCGCGGAGTGCTGATTTCAGCGTTCCGCAAACGCCTTCACCAGATTCAGAATCGTTTTGACTGCGCATTCCATGCCGTCGACGTCGGCGAATTCGCTTTCTCCGTGGAAGTTGTATCCGCCGGTTCCGAGGTTCGGGCAGGGGAGCCCCATGAACGAAAGCCGCGCCCCGTCGGTTCCGCCGCGGATCGGAACGATTGCCGGAGTGAGCCCGGCGTCTGAAATCGCATTTTTCGCGAGGTCAATCAGGAACGGATGCTTCCGGATCACTTCCGCCATGTTGCGGTACTGTTCGCGGACTTCCGCTGTGACGGTTCCCGCGCCGTATTTTCTGTTGAGCGTATCGGCGATTCCGCGGATTTTGTTTTTGCGGCGGTTGAACGCGAGTTCATCGTGGTCGCGCAGAATGTACTGGAGTTCCGCCAAGCCGACTGTTCCCGAACATTTCATCAAGTGGTAGAATCCCTGGAATCCGTCGGTCAGAGCGGGAACTTCTCCGGGCGGAAGCATGGCATCGAATTCCGCGGCGACTTTGAGGGCGTTGATCATGATTCCTTTTGCGGAACCGGGATGCACGGAGCGCCCGCGGATGAAAATTTTCGCTTCGGCTGCGTTGAAATTCTGAAATTCAATTTCATTTGCCGCTCCGCCGTCGATCGTGTAGGCATACTTCGCTCCGAATCCGGGAACGTCAAAAAAGTCCGGTCCTTCCCCGATCTCCTCGTCCGGTGTGAATGCAATGCGGAGCGAACCATGCGGCAGTTTTTGCGTCTGAACGGTTTCGAGGGCGGTCATAATCTCCGCAATTCCCGCCTTGTCATCGGCTCCGAGCAGAGTTGTTCCATCGGTTGTGACGAGCGTGTGCCCGATGAGGTCTTTCATGAACGGATAGAGTGTTGTGTTGAGTTCCAGTCCGGAAGAGCCGAGACGGATGGGCGAGCCGTCCCAGTTCCTGATGATCTGCGGACGGACGTTTGCCCCGCTTGCACCGTCGGAGGTGTCCATGTGGGCGATGAATCCGAGGGCGTCGGCATGTTCGAATCCGGATGTCGCGGGCAGCTCCGCGTAGACGTAGCATTCGGGTGTCACGCGCACATTTTCGAGTTTGAGCGCGCGCAGCTCTTCTGCAAGATGTTCCGCAAGTTTGCGCTGTTTCGCGGTTGAAGGATGAGTCCCGGTTGTTTCGTCGGACTGGGTATCGAAGGAGCAGTAATCAAGCAGGCGGTCGAGAACGGTTTTCATAGGAGGCCTTTCGTTTTTGCATCTAATATAACTCCGCTCCCGGATGAAGCAAGTCTTTTTTTTCAGAAAATAAAAAACGGACCGTGCAATTCCGCCAAATGCGTGTATATTATCTTAAAAAATACAATTTTAATTTTAAAGATACAGGAGGCAGTATGGCCAGTCAGGAAATGCCGAAAGCTTACGAGTCGGCGGAAATTGAACAGAAATGGTATGCCTGGTGGGAGAACAACGGACTCTTCCGCGGGAAACCGAATCCGGATAAGAAACCCTATTCCATCGTCATCCCCCCGCCGAATGTGACGGGCATCCTCACCATGGGACATGTCCTCAACAACACGCTTCAGGACATTCTCATGCGCTGGCACCGCATGGAAGGCTATGAGTGCTGCTGGTTCCCCGGAACCGACCACGCCGGAATTGCAACCGAAGCCCGCGTGGCAAAAGAACTCCGCAAGACCGAAAACATCGGCCGCGACGATCTCGGCCGCGACGAGTTCATCAAGCGCGTCTGGGAATGGAAGGCAAAATACGGCGGAACCATTATCCGCCAGCTCCGCAAACTCGGTGCCTCCTGCGACTGGGAGCGCGAGCGTTTCACCATGGACGAGGGGCTCAGCCGCGCCGTCCGCAAAGTTTTCGTTCAGCTCTACAACAAAGGTTACATCTACCGCGGACGCCGCATGATCAACTGGTGTCCCGTTTCCAAGACCGCTCTCTCCGATGAAGAGGTGATCTACAAGGACGAGGCTGGCAAATTCTATCACTTCCGCTATCCGCTGACCGACGGTTCCGGCTATCTCGTGGTTGCCACGACCCGTCCGGAGACCATGTTCGGCGATACCGCTGTGGCGGTCAATCCGGAAGATCCGCGCTACAAGCACCTTATCGGCAAGACCGTTCATCTTCCGCTTACCGACCGTGAAATTCCGATCATCGGCGATGAACATGCCGATCCTGAGAAGGGAACCGGCTGCGTGAAGATCACCCCCGCGCACGACCCGAACGACTTCCAGGTCGGTCTCCGCCACAACCTTGAGTTCATCAATGTCATGGACAAGACCGCTCATCTCAACGCCAAAGCCGGAAAAGAGTTTGAAGGCATGGATCGTTTCGAGGCGCGCAAGCTCATCGTTGAAAAGCTCGAAGCGCAGGGACTCCTTGAGAAGATTGAAGACCTCACCCACGCGGTCGGCTACTCCGAGCGCGGCGGTGTGCCGATCGAACCCATGCTCAGCGAACAGTGGTTCGTCAAGATGGGCGAACTCGCCAAGCCCGCAATCGAAGCGGTTCGCAACGGCGATATCAAATTCTACCCCGAACGCTGGACGAAAACCTACTTCCACTGGATGGAGGGCATCAAGGACTGGTGCATCAGCCGTCAGATCTGGTGGGGACACCGCATCCCGGCATGGTACCGCGGTGATGAAACGTACGTCGGCGAAGAACCCCCGCAGGGCGAAGGCTGGGTGCAGGAGGAAGACGTTCTCGACACCTGGTTCAGCTCCTGGCTCTGGCCGTTCTCCATCATGGGCTGGCCCGACAAGACCCCTGAACAGGATTATTTCTATCCGACCAACGACCTTGTGACCGGACCCGACATTATCTTCTTCTGGGTTGCCCGCATGATCATGGCCGGCTTTGAGTTCAAGGGCAAGCTCCCGTTCTCCAATGTCTACTTCACGAGCATTATCCGCGACGATCTCGGACGCAAGCTCAGCAAGTCGCTCGGCAACTCCCCCGATCCGCTCGACGTGATCGCCAAGTACGGCGCCGATGCGCTCCGTTTCTCGATCATCTATATCGCTCCGGTCGGCATGGACATCAAGTATTCCAACGAGAAGTGTGAAATCGGGCGCAACTTCGCGAACAAGCTCTGGAACGCCTGCCGCTTCCGCCGGATGCAGGGCGAAATCTCCGCAAACTTCTCCTGCGTCGACGATCTCGTCAAGTCCGGCAAGCTGACCTCCGATGAACAGTGGATGCTCGCCAAGCTCGACGCCTGCGCAATTGACATGAAAAAATCGCTCGATGAATTCAAATTCCATCAGGCGGTTCATGATATCTACGAACTTGTCTGGAGCTCTTTCTGCGACTGGTTCATTGAGGCTTCGAAAGTCCGCTTCAATCTCGGCGGCGAAGCGAAGGAACAGGCTCTGCGCGTGCTCGACTACGCGCTCTGGAAACTGCTCCGTCTCCTGCATCCGTTCATGCCGTTCATTACGGAAGAACTCGCGCACCAGATGGGCTTCCTCGGCGAAAACGAAAGCATCATGTATGCCGAATTCCCGCTTCCGATGTCCGTCAAGGAAACTCCGGTTCCGGATGCCGGAAACGTCATTGCGCGCTGCGAGGCGAAGTACGAACTCGTCCGCGCCGGACGCAACCTGCGCGTTTCCTACAATCTCGCCCCGGGCAAGAAACTGAACTTCCACATCAAGGCCGCGGACGCTGCGTATGAAGAGTATCTGAAGAACTCCTTCGATTCTCTGAAAGGGCTGCTCAATGCGGCTGAACTGACCATTTCGCAGGCGGATTATGTCTGCGACGATGCTTCCGGCGCACCCTCGACTCTCGTCGCCGCCGGCGCGATCTTCCTTCCGCTGAAGGGGCTGATCGACGTCGATGCGGAGAAGGCGAAACTGCAAAAGCAGCAGAAGGAGCTTCAGGGATGGATCAAATCGTCCGAAGCGAAACTTTCGAACGAGCGGTTCATCGCGAAGGCGCCTGCGAAGGTCGTGGAAGAGGCGAAGACCTATCTTGCCGACCTCAAGGAAAAACTTGCCCGCGTGGAAGAGGCGCTCTCCCGCATGGCGTGACGATGAGGACGGAACGGCGGAACATCGGCTGGTTTCCGGCTGCATGCGCGGCGGTGCTCGTCGCCGCCGCCGTTCTGCGCGTCCTCGCCTTTTCGCCCGGTCTCGAATACGATGAAATCTGGACGGCGCGCAACTATTCCGTGCGCGACGTCTGGACGATTCTCAACGATCTTGCCACGCCGAACAACCATCCGCTGAACTCGCTGTTTGTGAAGTGGATGCTCTTTTTCCCTGCTTCGGCGTGGTCGATCCGCTTCCCTTCTTTCATTGCAGGACTTGCATCGGTCGCATTGAGCGGCTGGCTTGGATTCCTGCTCTTCCGCTCGCGTCTGACCGCATTCACCGGAATGGTGCTGACTGCGGTGAATCCCGCGCTGATTCTTTATTCCGTTACCGCGCGCGGCTATTCGATGCAGACTGCGCTGATTCTTCTGTATGCCGTGCTGACCGTTCTTGCATACCGGCGCAAATGGCGTCCGGCTCCGGTTCTGATTCCTGTGACCGGCATGCTTGCGGAACTCTGTCTTTCCACCTCCGTTCTCTGGCTCTTCCCGATCTCCCTGGTACATTTTACCGCGGAACTTCTGCGCGCGAAACGGAACTGGAAACCGCTGCTTCCGCTGATTGCCGGATACACAGTTCTTGCAATCCTGCTTCTCGGCTGGATTGCGTTCCATTATGCCGATTTCAAAGCCGGACAGAGCTTCGGTTCTTCGGTCGCCTCGGTGAAGGCGTTTTTCCATTTCCTGTTTTCCGCTTCCGGCTCGGTCTGCGGCTGGGGAGCAACCGGAAGCGCGGTGCTGTTTGTGCTGACCGCGCTTCTGCTTGCCGTGTCCGGAATCCGCATGAGGTTCCGGATCGCGGGTGTGCTTCTGATTTTTCTTTTCCCGTTTGCCGCGGCGCTGCTGACGCTTGCCGGACCTGCCCGGGTCTACCTGACTGCCGTGCCGTTTGCCGCTCTGCTGACAGGTGTTCTGCTGCAGCGGCTGTTCCATTTTATGCGCAGACGTGCGCTGCTTCCGCTTTTCTTTGCGTTTCCGCTGCTGATCGGAGGTTTCTGCTATGCGGATTCCCGCGCCGAGTGGACCCGTGCAGACTGGATTGAGCGTTTCGAACGGATGAAACAGATTCCGGCCGATCGTTTTCTCTGCATCACTGCAACGGAAGCGTATCCGGCGCTCTGGAACAACGGCGACCCGATTGTGCATGATTATCTTTCCCGTTTCTCCGCGCTGGGGGAGGGGACGCGTTTCGTTCAGATTGATTCCTCCGGCATCAACGGCATGAACCCGCGCGGCTCGGAAGATTCGATTGAACTTGCGGTTTCTGCGCGGCAGTCGGAGTTCGACGGGATGAAATTCAATTCGTACCGTGTTGCGCCGTACCGTGACGGAGATGAGCCGGATGTCGTTCTGGTTCGTGTCTGGAATCTTCCGTTTCCGTATTACAGCGAGCTGGTGAAGGCGCTTGCGAATTCTGGCTTTACGGAAAAGGTGCTGATTCTGAACGCGTTCTTTGTGAATGCCGCGCAGAGAATGACAGTCGATTCATCCGTGAACGCGATTGCGGCTTTGAAAATCCGTCCGGATCTGCCGTCGCATGCGCTTTTCCGGAGATTTTACGCGGCGAACCACGGAAAATTTGATTTTTTCGTTCTTCGCGCGGATTCTGAATAGAAATTTTTGAAAAACATGCTATACTAACAGAAAAACTTCTGAGAAGGGAGAAAATACAATGGCTATTCATCCTACCGCGGTCGTTTCCCCGAAGGCGGAAATCGGTAAGAATGTGGAGATCGGACCCTATACCGTCATTGAAGATGACGTCAAGATCGGGGACGATTGTTATATTGACGCGCACGTGAAGATCGGTCAGTACACGACTATCGGTCCGCGCTGCCGCATCTACTTCGGCGTCTACATCGGCGAGCCGCAGGATCACCGCTTCTACCGCGGAATCCGCTCGTTTGTCGAAATTGGCGCGGATACGGTTCTGCGCGAGTATGTGACCGTGCACCGTCCCCCGTTCGAGTTCCTCAAGACCGTGATCGGCGATCATGTTCTGCTTCAGGCGTTTGTGCATATCGCGCACGACTGCATGCTTTCGGATCGCGTGACGATTTCGAACCACACCGCGCTCAGCGGACACTGCCAGGTTGGTCCCGGCGCCGTTATCTCCGGCTATGTTCTGGCACATCAGTTCACCCGTATCGGCGCGCTTGCGATGATCGGTCCGACCTGTCTGATCGGACAGGATATTCCGCCGTTCTGCATGCTCCGTGAATTCAACTTCATCACCGGCCCGAACACGATCGGGCTCCGCCGCGCGGGATTCTCGAATGAAACGCGTCTCGGAATCCGTCATGCGATCAAGACATTCTTCTTCGAGGGGCTCAACGCCAAGAATGCGATTGCGACGATTGAGGCGGACCCGAAGGTCAAGGATATTCCGGAAGTCAAGATGTTCTGTGAGTTCATCAAGGAATCGAAGCGCGGCATCATGCCGGGCAATCCGAAATTCGTCGGGCTTCCCGATGACCAGCGCGACGAACTTGACACGCGCGCGTAATCAGATCTCTGAAAAAAGTAAAAAAGCGGAGTTTTTGCTCCGCTTTTTTCACTTCAAAAGTTTTGTTTCCGGTTTTTCCGCGGCGGAATAAAATTTCCTGTTGCGGATTGTGCCGTAATATTGTTTGCCGTCGAGAGCGCCGTTGACGAGGTGCGCTTCATACTTGCGGTCGTTGTACTTCACATATGCTTTCCCGTCTTCTTCCTGTACGCCGGAAAAGGATTTGACGGTTTCGTTTGGCAGTTCCGAAGCGTAGGGTTGTCCGTCGAGCATCCGAACGCCGAGCACGGTCTGTTCATCCGGGTCTGCAATGCAGCGGTTTTCCTTGCTTTCCAGATAGAGACGTCCGTCAATCAGAGTATAGAGATTGAAATGTGTCCGGCCTCCGGTATTTGTCAGAAGACGCTGTGCGGTTTTCCTGCCGTCGCGCTCGAAAACGAGCTGATAGTCATATTCAGCAAGGAACGGATGAATGGAGCGTTGTTCGAGCGAGAGCTTTGTTTTGCTTTCTCCGGGCAGGGGAATGGCTGTAGCGAGCCATTCGCCGTGATACTGTTCCGAGTCGGCTGCGTACCGGACTGCGTTATAGAAAAAGTTCGCCGAGATTGCGATGACCAGACAGAAAATGGAAAACGGAACGGCGACGAGGAAGATGAAAACCGGGTATTTCCAGTTCGCCTTGTAGCGGTTGCGGATGAATCTGGCAAGCAGAAGGATGATTGCCCAGCAGAGGACGCCGGAAAGAAGCGGCATGCTTGCGGGCAGATAATTCAGTATGAAAAAAGCGATCATGCCGAGTGGTACGGTTTTGAGCGCGGTCATGGTCATTCCGCTGTTCCGCCGGGTTTTCGGAATGCTCCATAAAATGGCGGGAACGAGAGCGAAAATGCAGATAACGAATATGGTACTGCTCATAATTTCTCCTAAAGTTACAGCATGTGTTTCAGCCGGTCGGCGATCCGGACCGCCATGAGCATGGCGCCGAGGTCGTTCGGATGACAGTTGTCCTGCGTGCAGTCTTCGCGGAACGGTCCGGCAAAGAGAGTTTCTCCATCGAGAAATTCAACTTTTCTGTCGCCGGAATTGACGGCGTTCATCCAGGTGCGCATGATGATTTCGCGGCGGCGTTTGTTGTCTTCGTTCGGGACAAAATCGCACTTGGACATCATGAGGACGGGTACGTCCGGGCGCTGTTCACGGTATCTGCGGAAGAACGGTTCGTGGCGTTCCTCGAGGAATTCCGGGGTCGGCGCATTGTGGTCGAACTCTACGACGAGTGCGGCAATATCGAGTTTTGCGATGGCGTCGGCAATGCAGAGTTCGCCACGGCACGAACCGCCGAAACCCATGTTGATGAGATGAAAATCAAGCATTCTTGCGAGGATGACGGGATAGACCATTCCGGGGCGGCCTGCGGAGCCGCTGTTGGTGATGGAGGAACCGTAGAAGACAACGGGTTTTGCGATGCGGTGAGGTTTGGGCGGCTCGACCGTGCTTCCGGGGACGGTTCCGATTGCGATTGCGGAGGTTGCGCAGTGATAGGGGAACCAAAGAGTGCAGTCGGTGAATTCCCCTTCGGCGGAGAGTTCCCAGAGTCCCTCGAAGCTGTCGGCTCCAACGGGGATGATGCGGTTGCCGCGGAATTTGCTTTCGTCTCCGGCTCCGGTATAAAGATCGAATCCGTCGCTTCCGCCCCGGTTGTTGCCGTTCCAGATTTCATTGAATCCTGCGCGCACGCCGATGACGGGGGAGTTCGTGCGGAACCGGATTGCTTCACCCGCGCCCTGCATGCTCATGGGGAAGACCCCTTCCTTCTTGTCGCACATCCTGGCGATGTCGAGCGGCAGACGGCTTCTGCGTCCTTCTCCGTCGATATACGGGAATCCTTCAAGCGCAAACGGCGCGGCAAATCCGTCGCGGAATTCGAGTTCACGATTGCCGATTGTGCGTGATTTGAAATTGGCATCAAGCTCGGCAAAATTTTTCTCGTTCATTTGAAATGCTCCTTTTTTTGAATGACTGCAATATATGAAATATAATCAGACTGGATATTTTTTCAAGTTGAAACAATGGAAAACGCTGAGAAGAGTTTGTGTTTTGAGAGACATGCTGTATAGTACGGATAATTTAAAAAGAAACAGAGGCAGGGGGAACAATACCGCTCCAACTAGAAAAGGTACTGTAAAGCCTTGGCGGCTTTGATGTATTTTAACGTTCAGAGGATGTTTCCCTGCCTCATGGTGAATAGTATACCACAAAAACGGAAAAAAGCAAATGCTTTTCAGAAAGAAGGATTGATTATGCAGAAAAAATATGTCTGCGCCGCCGTCATCCGCAGAAACGGATATACCATGATCTGCAGCCGCCCGAAGGCAACTGTTCTGCGCGATAAAATGGAATTTCCAGGAGGAAAGGTCGAACCCGGGGAAAGTTATCACGAGTGCATCGTTCGGGAACTCCGCGAGGAACTCGGAGCGGAGGTTCTTCCGCTTGATATCGTTCATGAAGTGGAACACGAATACCCGAACGGTCTGCTCGATATCGTATTCATCCGCTGTATTCTGAAGCCCGGATCGAATCCGTTGCCGCGCGAAGGGCAGGAGATGAAGTGGGTGCCGACCGCGGAGCTCGGTTCCGTGGATTTCCTCGAAGCGGATCAGCCGTTTGCCGAACTCATCGCTGAGGCGGCGCGGTGACAGAAAATCTTCTGTCCGCTCTTGAAAAACGGCGTCTTTTGTGCTAAATTACGGATTCTGTTCAGAGTTCGTTTGAAAAACAGATTTGGCGTTTGAGAGCGGCTCTCGTACCGGCAACCCCGTAACTGCAAGGAGTCTGGCTCATGAAGAAAAATGAATTTGTCGTGCTGAAAATCGGCGATCGCGAGATACAACTTCCGGTTGTCACCGGAACCGAAGGCGAAAAAGCATTTGATATTACCCAGCTCCGAAAACAGACCGGTTTCATTACGATCGACCCCGGATTCATGAACACGGGCGCGTGTTACAGCAGCATCACCTTCGTTGACGGTGAACGCGGAATTCTGCGTTACCGCGGCATTCCGATTGAAGAACTGGTCAAGACCGGTTCGTTTGTCCAGGTCGCCTATCTGCTTGTGCACGGAACAATGCCGGACGAAAAGCAGCGCCGCGATTTCTCCGAGATGCTCAACATCAATTCGCTTCTGCACGAGGATATGCGTCACTTCTTCGACCACTTCCCGCGCGGAGCGCATCCGATGCACATCCTGTCGACGATGATCAATGCTCTGGCGGCGTTCTATCCGAATGTTGACCTGCAGTCGATGGAAGAGGATATCGAGCTTTCGACCGCGCGTCTGATCTCCACGGTGCGCACGATGGCGGCGCTTGCATACAAGAAGAGCATCGGCGAGCCTGTCGTTTATCCGCGTCATGATCTTTCGTATTGCGCGAACTTCCTGAATATGATGTTCGATTCTCCGGTGAATCCGTACAAGATTTCCCCGGAAGCGGTCCGCGTGCTCAATGTCCTGCTGATTCTGCATGCGGACCATGAGCAGAACTGTTCGACGACGACGGTGCGCACGATCGGCAGTGCGCAGGTCAACCTTTATGCGACGATTTCCGCCGGAATTTCGGCTCTTTCGGGTCCGCTGCACGGCGGCGCGAACCAGGAGGTCGTGGAGATGCTCCGCCGCATCGAACACGGGGGAAGCATTGAAAAATTTATCGAGCAGGTCAAGGACAAGAACAATCCGACGCGTCTCATGGGCTTCGGTCACCGGGTCTACAAGACGTTTGATCCGCGCGCGAAAATCATCAAAAAGGAGTGTCATGCGTTCCTGAAGAAGATGCACATCAAGGATCCGCTTCTGGATGTTGCACTTGAGCTTGAGAAAATCGCGCTGAATGACGATTACTTCATCTCCCGCAACCTTTATCCGAATGTTGACTTCTACTCCGGCATAGTCTACCGCGCGCTCGGAATTCCGGAAAACATGTTTACCGTAATGTTTGCTCTGGCGCGTCTTCCCGGCTGGATCGCCCACTGGAAAGAGATGATCGGGACGAACACGAAAATTGTCCGCCCGCGGCAGATTTATATCGGTCGCGGCCGTACGCATTTGCCTGCGGAAGAGTGAGTTCGTCCGCGCAGAAGAAAACGCAAGGAGGGCGGTTGCAGGCGTTGCAGCCACTCTCCAGTAAATTTTTTCTCACTGTTCTTTCTGCGCATTCCTCCTAACATTGATTTGTTCCCGCTGTTTTCCTGGCTTGAAAAGCTGGAAAACGGTTTTATCTTTTCCCTCAGAAACCGGACAGGGGGTCCGGTTTGAAACAAGGGGGGACTTGATATGCCTGAATTCTCATCATCACTGCCGTCGTCCGTCAAAGCCGGACACAAACTCAACAACGACGAACTCGTCCGCGCGATCCGTTACATGGTCGCCGCCGAATACGAAGCCGTCGGACTCTACACGCAGCTTGCGGATTCCATCGACTGCCTGCGCTCCAAAGCCGTCCTGCTGGATATCGCGGATGAAGAGCGCGTACATGCGGGGGAATTTCTCCGTCTGCTGAAAGAGCTCCAGCCGGATGAGTTCGCGCATTACGACGCCGGCGCAAAAGAGGTCGAAGAGCTTCTGAAGAAGGTCGCCGCGAAACACTGAACAGGTGAAGGGAGGGATCATTATGGCTGGGAATGAAAAAAAGCTCGGCGTGATATCTCTCGCCGCACTCGTCGTCAGCGCCATGATCGGCGGAGGCATTTTCAGCCTTCCGCAGAACATGGCGCAGGACGCGGCGGTCATGGAGGTCGTCATCGCGTGGATCGTTACCGGAATCGGCATGTACTTCATCGCCAGCACCTTCCGCATTCTCGCGGAAGCGCGGCCCGACGCGTCAGCGGGCATTTATGCGTATGCCCGTCTGGGATTCGGACGTTTCGCCGGGTTCCAGATGGCGTGGTCGTACTGGCTCTGCAACATCTTCGGCAACGTCGGCTATGCCGTGCTGCTGATGGATTCGCTTGACTACTTTTTCCCGGGGACGTTCAAGGGCGGAAACAACATCCCGTCCATCATCGGCGGCTCGCTGATGATCTGGGTGATGAACTGGCTGGTTCTGCGCGGAACGCGTCAGGCGGCGTTTGTCAACACGATCGGAACCATATTTAAACTTGTCCCGATCGTGCTGTTCATCGTCATTATGATTTTTTCGTTCCGCTGGGCGTTTTTTACAACGGACATGTGGGGACACGAGACGATTGCCGCTGAGGGGATCAAACCGCTCGGTTCGCTGCTTTCGCAGGTAAAATCGACGATGCTGGTGACGCTCTGGGCGTTTATCGGAATCGAGGGGGCGGTCGTGGTGTCGTCACAGGCAAAGGATCCGAAGTCGGTCGGCTCGGCGACACTGCTCGGATTTGCCGGATGTCTGGTGGTCTACGCACTGCTTTCGATTCTGCCGTTCGGGCGCATGTATCAGCCGGAGCTGGCGAAACTGCCGAATCCGTCGACGGCTGCGCTGCTGTCGGATGTCATCGGCGCATGGGGCGGCGATGTGATGAATCTCGGCGTGATCGTTGCTCTGCTCACAAGCTGGCTGGCGTTCACAATCATGATTGCGCAGATTCCGCAGGCCGCCGCGCAGGACGGGACGTTCCCGAAGATTTTCACGCGGCAGAATGCAAACGGCACACCGGATATTTCGCTCTGGGTGACGAGTGCGGTGATGCAGCTCGCGATGATTTTCGTCTATTTCGCTTCGGATGCGTGGAATACGATGCTTTCGGTGACCGGCGTCATGATTCTGCCGCCGTATCTGGCGTGTTGTGCGTATCTCTGGAAAATGTGCGCGACTCGCCAGTATCCGGCAAATGTAACCGTAAAAGCGGGGTTCGCGTTCGTCTGCGGCGTTGCGGGAACGCTCTATGCAATCTGGATGATTTATGCCGCCGGGCTTACCTATCTGCTGATGGCGTTCATCTTCCTGGTGATCGGGATTCCGTTTTATGTCCGGGCGCGGCGGGATGCGGACGAGGAGGCGCGTAAAGCCGGAAAGCCGGTGGAACCGGTCTTCACTCCGGCGGAACGGACGGGCGTTGCGATCATTGCTCTGGTTGCGCTTGCCGCCATCATCGCATTTGCTTCAGGTGCGGTAAAACTCTGATTCTTAATTCAAGGGGGGAAAATTATGAACACAGAACTGGAAAACAGACAGGTCCTCATTGTCGGGGATCGTTTCAGTGATTCAAGTTGCGTCATGGAACGCGCAATCGGGCGTCTCATTGATGCGCTGGAAGAGAAAAACATCAGCTCGATTACGGCGGAGGATGCGGAAGAGGCGCTGCCGCTTGCCGCAACCAATATGGATATCGACGCTTTTCTTGTCGCAACCGACATGAAGGGCGAGCCGAAGGTTCGCGCACTGCTTAATAAAATCAAGGAACGGCAGGGGCTTGTTCCCGTGTTTCTGATGGCGGATCGCGCGAAGACGTCGCAGAAGCTTTCGCCGGAGCTGATGAAGCTCGCGAATGAATTTGTCTGGATTTTTGAGGACAGCCCGCAGTTTATCGCCGGGCGCGTCGAGGGGGCAATTCGTCGTTACCGCAATCTGCTGCTTCCGCCGCTCATGAAGGCAATCTGGGAGTACAACGAGGAGAATCATGAATACTCATGGGCTGCGCCCGGACACCAGGGGGGAATCGGGTTCACAAAGAGTCCGGAAGGAAAGAAATTCTATGACTTCTACGGGGAAAATCTTTTCCGCACCGATACCGGCATTGAACGAACCTCCATCGGCTCTCTGCTCGACCATGAAGGCGCATTCGGAAAATCCGAAAAGTACGCCGCGCGCGTCTTCGGCGCCGATGAATCCTATTCGGTGGTTGTCGGCACCTCAGGATCCAACCGGACGATCATCCAGGCAACCGTTGCGGAGGGGGAACTCACGGTCTGCGACCGCAACTGCCACAAATCCATTGAGCAGGGACTTATTCTCACCGGCGGCGTTCCGGTCTACATGGTTCCGACGCGCAACCGTTACGGCATTATCGGTCCCATCCCGCGTTCCGAGATGACTCCGGAGGCGATTGCCGCAAAAATCAAGGCGTGTCCGCTGCCGAACCGCGGCGGCAAACCCGCCTATTCGGTCGTCACCAACTGCACCTACGACGGACTTTGCTACAATGCCGCAAAGGTGGAAGAAGAGCTTGCAAAAAGCAATGACCGGATTCACTTTGATGAAGCCTGGTATGGTTATGCGCGTTTCAATCCCATATATGCGGATCACTACGCCATGCGCGGCGATCCGAGACGGCACAAAGGCGCGACGGTGTTTGCAACGCATTCGACGCACAAGCTGCTGAACGCGCTCTCTCAGGCGTCGTATATTCATGTTCGCAACGGGCGGCGCGCGGTGGATTTCGACCGTTTCAACCAGGCGTACATGATGCACGCCACGACGTCGCCGCTTTATGCGATCTGCGCATCGAACGACATTTCGTGCGCGATGATGGACCGCAGCGGGGAATCGCTGACGCGCGAGGTGATTGAGGAGGCTGTGGACTTCCGGCAGGCGATGGCGCGTCTGTACCGCGATTTCCGGAAAGCCGGTTCATGGTTCTTCCAGCCGTGGAATGCTCCGGTTGTGAAGAATTACAAAACGGGTGTTGAATACGAATTCGCGGATGCGCCGCGCGAACTGCTGATTCATGAACAGCGCAACTGGCGCATGAATCCAGGCGATGTCTGGCACGGGTTCGAAGGGCTGGAGGACAACTGGGTGATGCTGGATCCGGTCAAAGTCAGCATTCTCGGTCCCGGAATGGGCGACGACGGCGCGATGCTGGCACATGGAGTTCCCGCCGCGCTGGTTTCCGCCTATATTTATCAGGAGGGAATTGTCCCGACGCGCACGACCGATTTTCAGCTGATGTTCCTTTTCTCGATGGGAATCACCAAAGGCAAATGGGGAACGCTGGTGAACCGCCTGCTGAACTTCAAGGAGTTTTACGACCGCAACACTCCGGTATCGGAAGTTCTGCCGGGGCTGGTTCATGACCACCCGGATGTGTACGGGAATATCGGCATTCACGAACTTTCGGATCGGATTTTCGAGTATCTGAAAGCGGAGAATCCGGGAGCTCTTCTGAATGAAGCTTTTGCGAAACTTCCGAAACAGGAGATGACCCCTCGTGCGGCGTATGAGAAAATCGTCCGCGGCGAAGTGGAGTTCGTTCCTTCAGACCGTTTGCACGGGCGTATTACCGCAAATTCGATTATCCCGTATCCACCGGGCATTCCGATGCTGATGTCCGGCGAAAATTTCGGTGACAAGTCGAGTCCGCAGATCAAGTACCTGGAATCTCTGGAGAAATGGGATCGTGAGTTTCCCGGCTTTGAGCACGAAACGGAAGGCGCAAAGGTGATTGACGGCAAGTACAATGTCCTTTGCATCATTCCCTGAAGGAGGTGCTGAATGAAGATTTCATTGGAACGTCTTTCCGAGATCGCCGCAGAGGAGTTTGCCGGAGCCGACATGGAGCTGGACAATTCCATCCGCGAGGATTTCAGTCAGTGGGCGCACAACGCCGCCGAACATGAGTTCGAGTCTGAAGACGAAGTCCGCCGCCGGCTTCGCGAAAAGGTGCAGGAAAAGAAAAAATAACTATTCCCGGTCCGCAGGAACTTCGCATCCTGCGGACCGGGTTCTTTGATTTTGCTTATTCAACTTCAAAGCTGAAGAGGTGCACGCGGTCCGCGGCGGGATCCCACGAATGTTCGGGGATCAGACGGATGCCTGAGGCTTCCACCGGGACAAAGTTCAGACGCAGGTAACGTTTGCGGTTGTTTTCAATTTTCCGGAGAAGTTCCCATTTGCCGCTGCGCAGAATTTCAAGACGGAAGTCGCGCGCAATTGTGCCGGGAACATGACGTTCCGCATCGTCTTCCGGAATGCCTTCGATGTTCCGCATCCGCTTGGTGTCGCCGAAATCGCTGTCGAAAACAACACGGATCGAATGGAGTGTTGCCGGAGCGGAAAATTCATAACGGCAGTCGGAGCCGAGGTCAATCCACGCTCCGTTGTCGGTGTCGCCGATGGAACGGTCGATGCCGTTGCGGAGCGCTTCATGCGAAATCTTCGCGGAGCGGCTCAGCTCGGAAACTTTGCGGGTCGTGAACGGAATGAACTGATCCTGTTCAAGCAGTGTGTCGCGCAGTTCCTCCAGATGGTTCAGACGGACGCCGCGCGGAGAGGTGTTGTGACGGACCGCGAGCGCGGCCGCCGTGCCGATCGCCTGACCCATCGTCGCGCAGGTCGCCATGACGCGCGTCGAACTCATTGCCATGTGTGTGCAGGAAATGTTGCGTCCGGCAAAGAACAGGTTCCCGATGTTGCGCGAATAGAGACAGCTGTACGGGATGCCGTAGGGCGAGGGGGCGGGGTGGTAGACGGTCGGCGCGCCCGGATAGTAGAACGCTTCGGGGTGGTGGTTGTCCATGCTCCAGCCGCCGTGACAGACCGCGTCGGGGAAGTGTCCGCCGGCTTCGACTTCCGGCTGAGTGAGGATGTGGTCGCCGACGTAACGGACGTTTTCGCGTTTGCCGGGGAGTTTGCCGATCCAGTCGAGTTCCCATTCGGCGGCGTGCCCGTCGGGATTGTTTTTGATGTATTCCCAGCATCCGTAGGCGATTTTGAGCAGTTCGTCGCGGATTTCATCGGCATCGGCGATGGTGTCGCGGACGCCGCCGAACTCCATCCACCAGAAGTTGCCGCGCCGGAGATTTTCGCCGATGCAGTTTTTGCGCGGAATGGTTTCGTCAGTGTAGTGATACGCCCATTCCGGCGCAATGAATGGACGGTGCGGGCCGTCCGTGCGGCGGAGCTGGATGAGAATCGAATTCCCCATGGTTTTGGCGTCCGCCAGCTCCGGGGCATGCGTTTCGCCGAACTCGGAAGAAGCCTCGCGTCCGGTTCGGTATTCCGCTCCGGAAAGACGGAGGATGCTGTCGCCTGAGCAGTCGGCGAAGAAGCGTCCGGAGATTTCATAACGGGTGCAGCTGTGCATGTTCCAGGCGGATACGGAGGTGATGTTTCCGTTTTCGACAGCCGTATCCATGACGGTTGTGTTCAGCAGGAGGGTGATATTCGGTTCGTTGCGGACGACCGTGTAGAGCACGTCGTCCCAGATCGTGAAGCGGAGAGTGGGATTGAGATAGTAGTTTTCGAGCAGAATTTCTTCCAGAATCCCCGCTTCCTTCTGGTCTTTCCCGTGTGCGCCGCAGATCCACATGCGGATTTCGCTGGAGGCGTTTCCGCCGAGCATCGGGCGGTCCTGAACAAGCACGGTTTTGATTCCGTTCCGCGCCGCCGCGACTGCCGCGCAGATTCCGGCCATGCCGCCGCCGACAACCACGAAGTCGGCGGAAAGATTTTTTTTCGGTATAATCATGATGAAGCTCCTTTTTTCTTTGTTTTTCAATTATACTCCGGAATCCTCGCGGAAACAAGAGCGGAAGATGGCTGAAGAGAGACTTTTGCTTGAAAATTCCGCATAGTGGAATTATAGTACGGTTATGAAAACACTGATTCTGAAAAAAACTTTTGCGATATTCGAAGCGCTGACCCAGGCGCGCGATCCGCTGTCGCTGAAAGAGATTTGCGCGCAGACGGGGATTACGCCGCCCGCGGCAAGCCGACTTCTTGCCGATCTGGTTGAAGCCGGATATGTTCACAAGGTTTCGTACCGCACATTCGAACCCGGTCTCGGCATGATTGAGCTCGGACAGTCGAGTCTGCGTCACAACTTTTTCCCGCAGAACGCGATTCTGCGTCTGCACTCCGAACTTCAGCGGATGGGGTGCGGAGGAGCGCTGGCGGGAATGTTCAACGACCGGCTGGTTTATCTGTATCATTCGTTTTTTGAAAACGGGCACCGCATATCATCGCTTCCGCTTCCGGAGCAGGCTCTTTCGCATTCCAACATCGCACTTGTGATTCTCTCCGTCCGTTACGGTGCGGAGCGGGCGCGGGAGATGCTGCTGGCGGATGTCGATGTTCGTTTTACCGGAACCGCGCGCGAGCGGCGGCGCAACTCCGTTCTCCGCCGCATCGGGGAGTTTCAGCGCGACCGCCATGCGGTCTGGCACGATGATTCCGGACACTGGAATCTCTGTTTCCCTCTGATGGACGGCGTGCAGGTTTACGGCCTTTCGTTTCTCGGTGAGGGCGACCGCATTGCGCCGGAGCTGTTTCTGCAATGCTCCGCGCTTGCAGCGGATATGCGCGGGATTCTCGCGAAGCAGCCCTGATCATTCGATTGTTCCACGGCTGCGCTTGCGGTAGAGGGAGGGCGTCACGCCGGTGTGTTTGCGGAATGCTGTGGAAAAATAGAGCGCATTCCGGTATCCGAGCCGTTCCGCGATCTCCTTCATCGAAAGCCCGGAATGGGCAAGATGCCGTTTCGCCTCTTCCATGCGCAGACGGTTCCGGTATTCGAGCGGCGAGACTCCGAGGTGTTTCCGGAAGAGCCGCATGAGCATATGGACTTCCATTCCGCTTTCCTCCGCAAGACGCCGGATCGGTTTTTCCCCGGAAGGATTCGCGCGGATTGCGCGCACGATTCTTCCGAGCGGTTCCGGAATATCCTGCTCTCGTCCTCTGCTGAGTTCCTCCGCGAATCCGGTGATGAGCGAGTATGCCATAGCGGAGAGTTTCGCCGCGTCATCGGGATTGTTTGCCTGCATCCGCTCCGCAATCGCGCGGATTCCGGCGAGGAACGATTCCGGATTCGCGAGACGGCAGACGTTGCGGCGATGCAGTCCGAGTTCCAGATCCAGTTCATGTGCAAGCGTTCCGCAGAACATGATGCGGTAGCGGTGGAAAAAATCCTTTGTTCCCGCATGAAACACAATGTCGCTGCCCGGATGCATGATGTAGATTTCGCCCGGATTCACCCGTTCGGAGACGCCGTTCTGTGTGTAGGAAAGAGTTCCTTCGAAAAGATATTCAAAGGTGAGTTCAGGTGTGTTTTCAAAGCGGAACCAGCCGGTTCCCCTGCGCCGGACTTCGGAGCAGTAGCGCGGCCAGAGGAGCTGTCCGTAAGGAACGGGGGTGCTCTCGCGGAGAGCCGTGAAAATTTTGTCGTTCCCGGGAAACCAGTCTTCGCGGTAGTGATCGATGCTGTTGCCCGGTCCGTTCTCTTTGATGATCTTCATGATGCTCCGTTCTGTTTTCAGATAATTTTGTTCAGAAAACGAATATTTTCAAGTTGTGAAACTCTTTTTTTATGAAAAAAGAGGGGTATAGTAGTGTTCAGAAAACAAAAAAGGAGATTCCGATGATTGCAGAGAACGGTCTTTTGAAATTCCGTGAGCCGGAAGGCGGAACGCGATTCCGGATGGTGATTGCGGGTGACGTCTGCCCGTGTCGCGAGGGGGAACGAATTGTTGCTGAGGGGCGTTCCGCCGGACTCTTTGCGAAAGTCGCGCCGTTTTTGAACGCGGCGGATCTGCGCGTTGTCCAGTGGGAGACTCCGCTGTGTGAACCGGTGAATCCGATTCCGAAGAGCGGACCGAATCTTTATGCGCTGCCGTCTTCCGCGGAACTCGCCGCCGCAGGCGGATTCGAGGTCGCTTTGCTTGCGAACAACCACACTGGAGATTACGGCCCGGAAATGCTTCTTCAGACGATTGACGTTTTGAACCGCCGCGGAATCCGCACGGTTGGCGCGGGGGCGAATCTGGAGGAGGCGGAGAAGCCGCTGATTCTGACGGTCTGCGGAGAAAAAATCGCAATCTTCAATTTCTGCGAGCATGAATTCTGCGTCGCACAGGAGAATATGGCGGGACCGGCTCCTCAGCTTCCGCTTCGCAATCTCCGTGCGGTCGCAGAAACCGCAAAGAGTGCGGACCGGGTGGTTGTGACTCTGCACGGCGGACACGAATACAACCCGTTTCCATCGCCGCGCATTCAGGAGCTTTGCCGCGCGTTCGCCGATGCCGGAGCGTCATTCGTCTTCAATTGCCATACGCACTGTCCCGAGGGTATCGAATACTGGAATGGAACACCGATTGTGTACTGTCCCGGCAACTTCTATTTTCCGAGTATTTATGCGGGCAAACTCTGGCGGTTCGGCTATCTGCCGAAGGCTCTGTTCGATGCCCGCGGCGTCTACGCGCTGGAAATTCTGCCGTATTCGTTCGATGCGGAAGAGATCACTCCGCTGGATGGAGAACTGCGCATTTCATTTTTCCGTTATCTGGAAACACTCAGTGAACCGCTGAGCAATCCTGTCCGCATGAAACAGCTTTTTGAAGCGTGGAGTTCGGTTCACGGATTCGGTTATCTTTCACGTTCGCTCCAGAATATCCCGGCTGGGTGGGACCGGACGCCTTCCGACCGCGCGGTTGCAAAAGCGATGCTCGGTCTGCGCAATGTCTTTTCCTGCGAGGCGCACAACGATATTGTCCGCTGTTTTCTCTGGCTTCAGGAGGAGAACCGGATTGATGAAGCCGCAAAACAGTTCCCGTACATAGAAAAACTTCAGAATCCCGAATGGGCTTGAAGGAGAGAATCCAATGAAAGCAAAGAACTGCCGTTTCCATTCCACCGAAGACTTTGCCGCATGGCAGAGAGAATCCCGCCGTGAGCTGATCGAACTGCTCGGCATCACCGACCTGCTGAACAGCGAACGCTGTCCGCTGAATCCGCGTTCTCTTTGGAAGCGTGAAAACGAACTCGGAACGATTGAGAAGATCGCCTTCGATTCGGAACCGGGCGTGGAAAACCTGGTCTATCTCTGCATTCCGCATGACGTGAAACCGCCGTACCGCGCATTTATCTGCCTTCAGGGACACTCCACGGGCATGCACACTTCCATTGCGGTTGACTGGCATGATGAAATCTCTCCGCTGAAGATTGAAGGCGACCGCGATTTTGCAATCGGCTGCATGAAGCGCGGCATTCCGGCGGTCTGCCTTGAACAGCGTTACATGGGCGAACATTCGACCGATCCCGAACACAAATGCGCCTGTTACGAACCCGCCATGCGTGCTCTGCTGCGTGGAAGTACGGCTCTCGGCGAACGCGTGTTCGACGTTGACCGCACGATCGACTGGATGGCTTCGCGCGGTGATTTCGACATGACGCAGATCGGAATCATGGGCAACTCCGGCGGCGGAACGACCTCCATGTTCGCAGGCGCGGTTCTGCCCCGCCTGACGCATATCATGCCCTCGTGTTCGTTTTCGTCGTTTGCGGACAGCATCTGCGCGATGTTCCACTGCTCCTGCAATTATATTCCGCACCTGCTGGAGTACGGCGAGAGCGCCGATGTCGTCGGCCTGACCGCGCCGCGCCCGCTGGTGATCGTCAACGGCATCCACGACCCGATTTTCCCGTTGAGTGCCGCCAATGTGCAGTTTGAGCGTCTCCGTGCAATCTACGCCGCCGCGGGCGCGCCGGAAAACTGCGTGCATGTGCTCGGTGACGGCGAGCACCGTTTCTATGCGGAACCCGCGTGGAACGCCATGCTGAAATTCTGGAAATAAAAAATATTTTCTTTACGGGGCTTCCGGAAAAACATCCGGGAGTCCCGCTTGCATTTTAAAACAGTCCGTGCTATAGTAGCTCAGAATCTCACCAAGGGGGGTGAATTATGAGAAATCTGATTATTGTTGGATCCGGTCCAGCCGGATTGACCGCGGCGCTCTATGCCGGACGCGCCGGACTGAACCCGCTCGTTGTCTCCGGACCGCTTCCGGGCGGACTGCTTACCCAGACGACCGATGTCGAAAACTATCCGGGCTTTCCGGAGGCCGTCAACGGCTACGAGCTCATGATGAAAATGCAGGAACAAGCGGGACGTTTCAACGTCGATTTTCAAAGCGACGCCGTGGAGTCCGCCGAACTGGCGATGGGCGGTCCGCACCGTCTGCATCTGAGTTCAGGGGAAACTTTGGAATGCCGCGCGCTGATTATCGCCGCGGGTTCTTCTCCGCGCTGGCTCGGACTTGAGTCCGAAGAGGCGTTCAAGGGACGCGGCGTTTCCGCCTGCGCAACCTGCGATGGCGCCTTTTACCGCGGCCTTCCAGTTGCTGTCATCGGCGGCGGGGATTCCGCAATGGAAGAGGCGCTCTTTCTGACCCGCTTCGCTTCAGAAGTGACGGTCATTCACCGCCGCGACAAGCTCCGCGCCTCGAAGATCATGGCGGAACGCGCGGAAAAGAACCCGAAAATCCGTTTCGTCTGGAATTCCGCTGTGACGGAAATTTTCGGAAAAGACGATGTGGACGGCATCCGCGTGAAAAACGTTGCAACCGGGGAAGAGCGCACTCTGGCATGTAAAGGCGTGTTTGTTGCACTTGGTCACGTCCCGAGCACAAAGGCGTTCGCCGGACAGCTCAACATGGATGAGTCGGGCTATATCGAACTCCAGAACAACACTTCGTACACCTCGGTGGAGGGCGTGTTTGCCGCGGGGGACTGCGCAGACAAGCGTTACCGTCAGGCGATCACCGCCGCCGGAATGGGCGCGCGCGCCGCGATCGACGCCGAACGCTGGCTTGAAATGAAGAATTGAGCTTCATCACTTCAACATAATTTTATGGAGGAGACGATTATGAGCAATTTGGAACACACATCAATCGGAGTTGCGGAACTGGATCGCCGCAATGAGGAACTGCTGGGCGAGATTGTCGCTCTGGAACGGAAACTCCGCGCAGACGGGTTCAGCATTGACCGCGCTTTCCGGCGTGAAATTGTGAGGCTGATCCGCAAGTTCCGCCGCTGTTTCGCCGCACAGGAACGCTGGATCGGGGAGCACAATTTTTCGATTCTGGAACTGCAGAAGCGGTCGCATGCCTGGTTCCTCCGGGAGATTGTCCGTGCTTCCGCTTCGCTGGAATCCCGGCGGGAACGCGCGGAAGCTCTGACTTCATTTGTGGAAGAATGGTTTATTCGCCATATCCGTTCGACCGGTTTTTCTTTGCGCCGGGAAACGCTTCGCCTTTCCGCTTCGGCGGATGAGACATTGTTTGAGCTGGTGCGGGTGCCGCCGATGGCGCTTGCCCGTTGCGCCCGCCGGCTTCCCGCTGTCATATAAGCGTGAGCTTTGCCGCGGCCGGACAGCCCGGGTTGTCCGGCCGCAACTTTTCAAAAAAAAGACTTTGGAGCTTGAATTCACTCTTTTTTGAAATTATATTACCAGATGAAACAACCAACAACCAACTATAAGGAATTCTGCAAAATGGCACGCAAAACCTTTATCGCCGGAAACTGGAAAATGAACAAGACCGCCGCTGAGACGAAAGCTCTCGCGGAAGCCCTCAAGGAAAGCCTCGCCAAGTTCGGCGACACGGTCACCATGGCTGTCTGCCCGACCTTCACCAGCCTTGCAACCGCTGTTGAAGTTCTGAAGGGCTCGAACGTCAAAGTCGGTGCACAGAACATCCACTGGGCGGACAACGGCGCGTTCACCGGCGAAATCTCCGGCGCGATGCTGAAGGAAATCGGCGTGGAATACGTCATTATCGGTCACAGCGAGCGCAGACAGTACTTCGGCGAAACCGACGAGACTGTCAACAAGCGCATCAAAGCCGCTCTGAAATATGAACTCAAGCCGATCGTCTGCATCGGAGAGACCCTCGCCGAGCGCGAAGGCGGCAAGACGAACGATGTTCTCGCTGTCCAGCTCAAGGGCGGTCTTGCCGACCTCACCGCTGCCGACATGGCGAACATCACGATTGCCTATGAGCCGGTCTGGGCGATTGGTACGGGCAAGACTGCGACTCCGGAAATGGCGCAGGAGACCCACGCGTTCATCCGCAAGACTCTGACCGACATGTTCGGCGCTGAAGTTGCCGAGAACACGGTTGTCCAGTACGGCGGTAGCATGAAGGCCGAGAACGCCGCAGCTCTGACTGCTCAGAAGGACATTGACGGCGGTCTCATCGGTGGTGCCGCTCTCAAGGCCGACACCTTCACCGCTCTGATCGAGAACGCCCAGAAGTAATTCTGCGTTTTTTCAGATATTTCCGCTCCGCGTCCCCGCAAGAGGTCCCGCGGAGCGGTTTTATTTTAAATTAGAGTATTTACAGTCATCCCGGTTGAAAAATTCAAGGGGAATGCTATACTTTCTGAAAGGAACAGAAAAGAGTCAATGGAAATGAATCCTCAGGAATTTGATGAATATTTGCGGCAATCTGAACCGCACCGGAGCGAGCGGGCGCAGTCCTGGAAGACTGCAATCGGCTTGCAGGCGGTTGACGGGCTGAAGCCATCGTCTTATCTTTTGGAAACTGCGCGGCGTCATATCGAAGGTGACATTTCCATCGAAGAGGTGAAGAGCCTGATCGACAGCTATTATCAAACTCAGGCTTCGCGTACACAGGATTCCGCAATGACCGAAGAGGCGGATAAAGTCTCTGCAAATATCGCGGAACTTTTGAATGAAAAAGCATTTACATTTTCTCCGATGGGATACATTTCGATTCACCGACGGATATTCAATGGAGTTTTCAAGTTTGCCGGTTCTTTGCGGGATTACAATATTTCAAAAAAAGAGTGGGTTCTGCGCGGAGATATGGTGCTTTACGCGAGTGCCGCGGAACTTCGCATGACGCTGGATTATGATTTTGAGCAGGAAACCCGTTTTGATTACCGCTCTCTTTCTCCATCGGAAATGATTGTGCATTTTGCCCGTTTCATTTCCGGACTTTGGCAGATTCATCCGTTTGGAGAAGGAAACACGCGGACAACAGCGGTTTTTGCAATCAAATATCTCCGTTCGATGGGCTTTGATGTCAACAATGATTTGTTTGCCGCGCATTCATGGTATTTCCGCAACGCTTTGGTTCGTGCGAATTATCGGAATTACCAGAAAAAGATAGAACCGGATTTTCAATTTCTGGAACAGTTCTTCCGTAATCTTCTGCTAGGAGAACAGAATGAATTGAAGAATCGCTATCTGCTGATTCAGCTTCCGGAAAATTTCCCGGCAAGCACCCGACAAGCACCCGACAAGCACCCGACAAGCACCCGACAAGTACCCGACAAGTTCACAACAGGAAATTCCCGTATTCTTGAATTGATTCGAGTTCTTGGCGACAAAGAGCTTTCTCTGAAAGAACTGCTTGTCCTGTTGTCATTGAAAGATCGTGAAAACTTCAAAAAATCTTATTTGGAACCCGCCATTCAGTCCGGCTTTGTCCGCTGTCTTTATCCGGACTCTCCGCGTCATCCCCGTCAGAAATATCTCCTGACCGAAAAAGGGCAGGTGTTCCGACGGAGCTTGAAGTGAATTTTCCCTCACCCTTCCGCGTGCTCGCGCTGACGCTGGACTTCGGCGATGAAGTTGCTCAGATGCATTAAATCCAGTTTGCCGCTCGCGAGAATCGGAAGTTTGTCCACGCGCCAGTAATTCTGCGGACGCGGAATCCATAAGTTCGGAATGCTGCGCTCACGGAGCTGGGCGTTCATCTCGTCCGGAGTCATCTTGAAGGCGTCGGTGTAGAGGACAACCAGGGCTTCACCTTTCACAGGGTCGGGAATGCCCGAAACGGCGATGCAGCGCTCCTCGGAACCCGAAAGCTCATTCATGACACACTCCAGCATCTCGTGCGGAACCATCTCACCCGCAATCTTGCTGAAGCGCGAAAGACGGCCGCTGATCGTGATGTAGCCGTCAATGTCCATGCGCGCAATGTCGCCGGTGTCGTACCAGCCGTCGGGACTCAGAACGCGGGCGGTCTGGACGGGGGCGTCAAGGTAGCCCTGCATGACGTTCGGTCCCTTGACCAGCATCAGACCGTCGGTGTCGGGCGGAAGCTCAACGCCGGTGACGGGATCCACAATCTTCACGCAGATGCCGGGCATCGCGGCGCCGATGCTGCCCGGACGCCCGATCGTTTTGCCGAGCTCCAGAATCGAACTGCCGACGTTGATCGAAACAATCGGCGCAAGTTCCGTGCAGCCGTAGCCTTCCACAAGTGTGATGCGCCCTTTGGTGACCGTCGAGAATTTCTCCGCAATGTCCGAACGCAGTTTTTCCGCTCCCACAATCGCGAGACGGACCGAATCAAACTGTTCCGGCGCACAGCGGCGGAGATACGACTGCATGAACGTCGGCGTTGCAAGCAGAATCGTCAACCGGCGCTCCTTCAGGGCGCGGCCGACAAGCGTGCAGTCGAGCGGCGAAACCACGTAAACCACCTTGCAGGCGACAATCAGCGGCATCCAGAATCCGGTTGTGAAACCGAACGAATGGAACAGTGGCAGATTGCCGAGAATCCGGTCGTGACTCGTCCAGCCCATTACGCGCATGAACGAATAAATATCGCCGTTGATGTTGCGGTGCGAAAGCATGACTCCTTTCGGTTCGCCCGTCGATCCGCTCGAGAACAGCAGAACCGCCGTTCCGAAGAGGTCGCGGTGCGAAACCGGCGCGACGATGTTCATCAGTTCCTGATGCGGCAGGACAATCGCGAGAAACGCCCACCAGAGTTTGGATGCTTTTGTGATTTCCTGCGCGATGTCTTCCAGAAAGACCATTTCCGGCAGAGGTTCACGCTTGAGTTTGGCAAGGAACTTCCGGCTGGTGAGAATGTGTGTCATTTTCGCTTTTTTGATCGAATAGCGCAGCGTCTCATCTGAGACGGTGAAGTTCAGCGGAGAGGGGACTTTGTCGGCGATCAGCACGGCAAGCAGCGAAACCGCGCTTGCTACTGTGTTCGGCAGGAAGATTCCGACGTATTTTGTTTCCGCCGGAACCAGCCGACGGATGACGCGCGAAAGCACGATTGCCCCGACGAGCGTCTGGAATGCGGTAAGTTTTTTGCCGCCGAAGTCCTCCATGATGACGCGGAACGGATGACGCTTTGCGTGCTTTGCGAGCTGGTAATGGATCGTGCGTTCTTCGGTGCGTGGCTGGAGTTCGGATTCCGCTCCGAGCCGGCTCACCTCCTGGCGGAGCTGGAAGGCGGAGAACGGTTTTGGCACCGGGGCGCCGATCGTCACGCTCGCCGGGCAGGGGATCTCCTTCGGAATGCGGAATTTGACTTTGCCGTAGTAGAGACTGAAGATGCTGCCCCAGAGCATGCCGAGACAGACGGGAATCACCGGGATGTCAAGTTCTTCGGGAAGCATTCGCGAATAGCCCGCCTTGAAGTCGTCGGTCAGACCGTTGCGCGTGACTTTTCCCTCCGGGAAGACGCAGACGATATCCCCGTCGCGGAGAGTGTTTTTGACGCGTTCGAACATCTCGTGCATCCGTCGCGGACCGTTTGCCGGGACTTCGATAAAGCCCATCATGCGGGCAAAGGGATGAATCAGCGGACGTTTGTAATAATCCTCATGCATCAGGAAATGGATTGTGCGCGAGGTGCATGCCGTAATCAGCATGGCGTCGATGAAAGACGCATGGTTGGAGACCAGCAGGGCGGGACCCTGTTCCGGAATGTTTTCCGTTCCGCTGATACGCAGGGAATAGAGCGTGCGGGTCAGAAGAACCACAAAGAAGCGGAGCAGAAGAAGCGGCTGAAGAATCATCGCGGCGAGCGTTACCCCGAGCGTCAGCAGCGCAATGGTCACAAACATCTGCGGAGGCGTCAGCGCCGGCATGAGGTGAACCGCCGATTCCACCCACGCCGGCGTTTCATCCGGAAGGTTCGCCGCGCCGATCATGACGAGAAAAACGACGGCGGAGGTCAGCAGAACGACGGCGAAGCTCAGGGCGTTGGAGAGCGCGAGCGCCGAACCGCGTGCGGCCGGAGCAAGCCTCTGCTGGAGAAACGCGCGGAGGGGGATGATGAAGAATCCTCCGCTGATTCCTCCGCAGATCAGCCAGAGGAGGGCGAACGGATGCAGGAGCAGTCTGCCTGCAGTCAGCGCCGGCCCCGGACAGCAGACTGCGAGCGGGAGGAAAACTGCAATGCCGATTGCTCCGAGCGGAACAAAACCGAGTTCAATCTTGCCGCGCGAGAGGCGTCCGCCGAGATAACAGCCGAATCCCATTCCGATTGCGGGAGCGAGCTGGAGCGCGGCGATTTCGAGATCGCCGCCGAATTCCGGGAGCGTGTATTTTGCAAAGAGAACGAGCAGTGTCTGAATCGCGACGCCGATTCCGAGAAAGAAGGCGTCGCCGAACGCCGCGAGGAAGATGGAGAGCCGCTCTGTGAGCGCTTTCCAGCCGAGAACGAGACTGCGCATGGTTCCGACGCGCTCGCGTCTGCGGTGGCTCTCTTCGTATTCCGCTGTCGGTTTGACTTTGAATGCGGCGACGATTCCGAGGAAGGACCCCAGGATGAGGAATGCGCCGGAGATGTAGAGGTCGTTGCGGATTGCGAGCCCGGAGGAGGCGAGCCATGCGGAGACGGTGCCGGAGAAGAGTTTGATGAGCGGAGCCGCGCCGACTCCCGCGATTGCCGCGATGAACGACGCCATGCCGATGTCGCCGTTCGCTTTGGAGAGCTCTTTTTCTGAGAAAGTTTCCGGCAGAATCGCCTGGAACGCCGGACTGAAGAACGACGTCTGGGCCGTCATGAGGAACATCACGCCGAGCAGGGATCCCATTCCCCATTGCGCGCAGTTGCCGAGACAGAACATGCCGAGGATCATTACGAGCAGTTCCCAGAATTTCGTGAGAATCAGCACATAACGCTTCTGTACGCGGTCGGTGAGGGCTCCCGCCGGGGCGGTCATCAGCAGAAACGGCAGAACGTAGGAGACAGTCATCGCGAACATGAACGCCGCATCGCGGAAGTATCCGGAACCGGAGCCGATCACCGCGAGAACGGCGAGCATTTTAAACGCGTTGTCGTTGAACACTCCGAGAAACTGCGCGAAGAGCAGCGGAAAGAGTCGTTCGGAGTACGGTCTGGAAGCGAGATAGCCCGGCATGAGGTTCTCTCCCCGTTATTTTGCGCGGGGAATGCGGATGCGGTCGCCGATGCGGAGCATATCCGATTTCATATTGTTCGCCTTGCGGATTGCTTCAACGGGGATTCCGTAGACTTTGGAAATTTTGATGAGAGTCGCGCCGGGCTGGACGATGTACTCTTCATAATCGGCAACGGGGGAGTCGTTCCGTTCCTGCGGCATTGAGGCGGCGTCGGTGAGCTTCTGCGCAAATTTCGCGAGCTGTTTGTCGCGCTTTTCAGCATCCTGGGAGATGGCGCGGCGGAGTTCGGCCACTTCGCGGGCTGCCTGTTCGCTGCTGCGCATCGCGGCTTCGACCTGACGCTGAAGGTTCTGCATATTGGCGTTGATGCGGGCGTTTTCATCCTGAAGAGAGCGGACTTGCTGGGTGAGCGTACCGACAAGTTCTTCATAGTAGCGTACCGCTTCCTGCGGATTGCTGAACGAAGTCTGTGCCCAGAGCGAGCCGGCGGCGGTGAATGCGGCGGATGCGAGAATCAGTTTTTTTATCATAGGATACCTCTCTTTTTACTTTAATTCAGTATTATACAGCCGGATAAGGCGTTTTGCAATCATTTAATAAAAATATTTTTGATATCCGCTCTTGACAAAATGAAAAATCGTGTTAGTTTAGAACGCAAATAAAAACGGAACGCTCTTCTTACAGGGCAAGGAGGCTGAAAATGGAAGAAAAGAAAAAACACCTGAAGAACAAATTGTCCAAGACAAAAAAGCAGTTCTATTACGATCTTCTGATGAAAGCCCGCGGCGAATTCATGACGCAGGTCAAATTTCATGCAGATGAAGCGCTGACCTCGCACAAGGATTCCGCCGGCGAACGCGCCGGAATGGCAACCCACATGGCGGACCTCGGAAGCGACAACTCCCGGCACGATCTGGAACTCGGACTCATGTCCTCCGAAGTCGACGTCGTCGAGATGATCGAAGAGGCGCTTCAGCGCATCCATGACGATGAATACGGGATCTGCCTTGACTGCGGCGCTCTCATCCCCGAAGCGCGTCTGGCGGCAAAACCGTACGCACGTTTCTGCACCAAGTGCAAGGAAAAACGCGAATCGTTTGAAGATCCTTCCCGCAGAAGCAGATGATGAGCATATTCACCGGCTTTCTGCAGACGGCTTACCGGAAAACAACGGCGGCGGCTTCGGTCCTCGCCGTCGTTTTCTATATTCTTGATCAGATTACCAAAGAGATCATTGTCCGCTCGGTTCCGCCGGGAACCATGTCACAGGTCATCCGTGATTTCTTTTACATTACACATGTGACGAATCCCGGCGCGGCATGGGGAATCCTTTCCGGGCGCGGCTGGCTGCTGCTTGCAATCTCTTTTGCGGCGTTCGCGGGGATTGTCATTTTCCTCCGCAAGCTCACAGACGAATATCCGGAGCGCATCTTTGCTCTGCTCGCCGTCTGTTCGGGCATCGCGGGCAACTGCACCGACCGCATTTTCCGCGGGGAGGTGGTTGATTTCCTGCTCTTCTATTTAGGCAGTTATCAGTGGCCTGCGTTCAACGTCGCGGATATCTGCATTTCCTGCGGAGTTTCCCTGTTTGTCATTTCCTCGGTTCTGCGTCCGGAACGCGCAAAGAAAAAGGATTGACATGCTCCCGTTTCCCGTCATCATGGGACCGACTGCGTCGGGCAAATCTGCGCTTGCTCTTGCCTGTGCGCGCGCATTTTCCGGAGAAATCATCTCCGCGGATTCCATGCAGGTTTACCGCGGACTCGATATCGGAACTGCAAAGCCGTCTCCGGATGAGCAGCGGGAGATCCCGCATCACCTCGTAGACATCATTGATCCGGAAGAACGCTTTGACCTTTTTTCGTTCCGCGACCGCACGGAAGAACTGATTGCGGAGATCCGCTCGCGCGGGCGTCTTCCGATTCTTGCCGGCGGAACCGGGCTTTATATCCGCGCGGTGGTTTACGGGCTTGACAACATGCCGGCCGACCGCGAGCTCCGCAGAAAACTGGACGCCGAGTTCGACAATCCCGAAGGCTTCGGGCGTCTGAAGGAGATCATGCGCAAACTCGCGCCCGACGATTACGAAAAAAGTTCCATGCACTGCCGCCGTCTGATCCGTTCTTACGAAATCAATCTTCTGACGGGAAAATCGATGTGCGAACTTCAGAAGACGTGGAAGAAGGCGGGGCCGCGCCGCGATGCGGTGCAGTTCGTCCTGCTTCCGGATCGCGAGGTCCTGAAGGAGCGGATTCGCCGACGCTGTGAAATCATGCTGGAGTCCGGCTGGATTGAGGAGACGCGCCGTCTGCGGGAACGCGGATTGTTTTCCGCACCGACCGCATGGCAGGCGCTCGGGTATCCGCTCGTCCGCGATTTTCTCGACGGTCTGATTCCGCGCAGAGAGCTTGCGGACCGGATTGCGACTGCGACCTGGCAGTTCGCCCGCAAGCAGCTGACGTGGTTCCGCGGTCAGCATTCCGAAGCTCTTCCGCTGGATATACGCAAGCCGGAAGCCGAACTGGTCTCAGAAATCAAATCCGCCCTGGAGCGGAACGCATAGCATGTTTTTCCGGAGCGGATTTTCCATAAAAAAAGGGGATCTGCCTCCGTGCCCTCCAAAACGCGGACGCGGCAGGCGTCCAAGCGGAAGCAGATCCCCGTGGGGTCAGTAGCGAATGGCGAGAGAGCCGTCTCCCCAGGCTCTCATGCAGGGATTCGCAAATTCCGATTTTTTGTAGCGGATGACGCTGGTTCCGAACGACTGCACATGTCCATCGAGCATTCCGATGTTCATCCGGTTCTGATGGCGGATCGCGCCGGGATACCATGCACCGGAGGAGAACGGGGCGGGGGTGTCGTTGAAGTCCCAGTAGCTCGCGCAGCCGCCGGAATTGCGCAGATCCGTGTAGACGTTCTGATTCTGCGCGTTGCGTCCGGGAAGCGTGTCGGCGAAGTAACCTGTCTTGGAGGCGGGGAACTTGGCAAAGGCGGAAAGACGGTGCGGAATCAGCTTCTTGCTTCCGCCGTTTGTCGTTTCGCCGAAGGTCATGATGTTCACGCCGTAGTTGATGCCCTTTTCATTGAAGATGAAGTTGGGTTCCGCCGGATCATGGAACACCTTTTTGTCCAGTTTGTAGCGATCCTGAACAATGGCGTTCCAGTGGGTCCTGTTATTGATGTATCCGTGAATGGTCCAGTCGTCGAAATCGTTGGTGTAGAGCATTGCGGTTCGCGTAATCTGCGAGAGATTGTTGAGACACGCGATGGCATGAGCTTTTCCGCGCGCCGCATTGAGCGCGGGGAGGAGCAGGGCGGCGAGGATTGCGATGATTGCAATCGTTACGAGAAGTTCCACGAGGGTGAATTTGCGTGTTTTCATGACTGTTTCTCCTTATTTCATGCCGTTTACGAGTTTTCCGTTCATGCGGTACCGATACATGTTCTCGCCGAATTCCCGGGCGGCGCGGGTCAGCTCCGGATACGGGGTGTCCGCAACGTCGACAAAGCCGAGCTGATAGCCTTCTCCGTCCCAGCGTCCGGTGAGCGGCTGGTCGCGGAACTGGAACCAGTGCGCTCCGACGACGCTCGGATTGACCAGCAGCCCCTGAAGATACCGGGTGTATGCGGTTGCGCGTTCGTTCTGGTCATACACCGGACAGAGGCTTGCGCTGAACATGCCGCGGTCGTAGGTTCCGAAGTGGAACTCCCCGATCAGCACAGGCTTGTCGTGAAAGTTCTTCGTCACGATATTGGCGAGGCTGTATGAATAGGAATTGACACTGATTACGTCGCAATGTTCCGCGGCGGCGCGCCAGAAGATGTCATTTTGACGGAATCCGACGAAGCGGCAGCCGAGATAGAGCCGCTGCGGCGCCGCGCTCTTGATCCCTTTGCGGCAGAGCGAGAAGTAGCGGTCGGCGAAACGCTTCAGAAAATCCTGCTGGTCGTTGCGGAACTCTTTGGCCTTCATGAAGTTGTGGTTTTCTGCGACGGCGTTCCAGTCGGCAAACGAGCTGTTCCAGGCTTTGTTGAGCGCATCGACGGTTTTGTATTTTGTCTCAAGTCCGCGGACGAATTCCCGTTTCGCGGGCTGGTCGGCAGGGGCTTTCATGACGCCGTCGAAGATGTTGTTGAACTGAAGTTCGTTGTCGATGAAATAGCCGATGCACATCGGATCGGTCAGTGACTTGCGGACGTCGGAATTCGTTGCGGCGCGGTCGCGCAGAATCGAAGTCATTTTAACTTCGAATTCCGGGTCGAAGACGTCGTAGAATTTCACTTTGCTGCCGCGGAAACGGGGAAAATCCTTTACAAAGTCGCCGAGACTCAGCACGTAGGGAACCTTGCCGAGTTCCATGAAGGCGGGGGAGGACCAGTTGCCGATGGTGTTGATTCCCCACGCGCGGTAGCGCTTCACGAGCGTTTCATAGAAATCGCGGTCGTAATCCGTTTTCCCGTATTTCTTCTGAAGGTTCCAGTGCGTGAACGGGAGCACGCCGTCGGCGGGAACCGCGCGGGAGAACCACTGCGGATGCTTGCGCCCCGGGGTGGCGTCGGTGTGCGTGCGGCTCACATCAAGTCCGATCGACCAGAAGAGATGACCATCGGGGTCGACGAAGAACCATTTGCCCTGATATTTTTCCGTGCGGAAGTTCCCCGTCGCCTTGAGCGCCGGTCCGTTTTTCCATCCGCCGAAGCGGTCCCATTCCGCGGGGGGCTGGGTCGCGTCGAGTTCGGCAAGTTCCTTCTTGCGGTTGGCGACGAGATCGGAATCCGTGTGGATTTTTTCTTTCCATTCCGCATGGCGGTACTGTCCGTAGTCGTCGATGAACGGGAAGTAGTTTTTTGCGGCGGCAACTGCGCGGTCCGTCTCAGGTTCACCTTCCAGACGGAGGTTCGAGAGACGGCAGTCGACGAGGATTTCCCCTTCGGCTTCGAACGGCCACTGCAGTTTGAATTCAATTCCGTTGATTGCGGCAGTGTCGAGCGGGGCGCGGAGATTGCGTCCGTCTTTCGGCGCGGCGAAGAGCGAAGCGTGTGGCAGATAGAGCCGCATCGTGCGTTTTTCGCCCGGATTGAGTCCGATTCCGGTGTTCACCGAACGCAGCGGGAGATCGACGTGACTGGAACTTGCCTTGTCGCGTCCGCCGCTGGAAATGTGCATGGTGAGACGCATCTGGCGATCCGGCGAGAGGTTTTCGACGTCGACTGCGAGGAAGCGTGCTTTGGAGAAGTCGAATTTTTTCCCTGCGGGCGGAGTGATCAGCGCGCCCGAATCCCATTCCGCCGTGCGCGTGATGAGACGGATTCCCTCTTTTTCGAGTTTCGCGGATGCGCGGTAGCGGGTCTTGACCTGTTCCGGCGCGAGCTTCAGTTCCGCGGCGAGAGCGGGGAAGAGCAGAGCCGGAGCGAGCAGCATTCCCGCGGCGAACGACAATGTTTTGAGTTTCAGCATAATCAACCTTCCTTTCCTTCTTTTTCGGGAACGTTCAGTTCAACATCCATGACAACGGAAATGCGCGGGTGGTTCGGATTCTGAATCCGGCGGAGCAGTCCGTCCACGGCGCGGTTCAGCAGTTCCGGGAGATGAAAATTGACAATCCCCGGAAGCGGAACGAAATCTTTCAGCAGGAACGACGAGCCGCAGGAGATGACATCCGTCTTTCCCGGGCGGCGGGCGATTCCCGTCAGATTCAGCGAAGAACAGAGCTTGTATGCGCTCATCTCGTTGAATGTGAAGAATCCCGCTGCATTTCCGCATTTTTTCAGAGCGGCTTCCAGTTCGGGAAGAAAACTGCGGCTGTCGTCGAGATCATAGCGCAGAAAATGCGCGGGAACGCCCGCCGCTTCCATTTTCTTCCGGAACGCGTCGATTCTCATCGAGGGGAACGGTTCGTGCTGACGCCAGCCGACGACGCAGATGGTTGCCTTGTAGCCGTTGGCGAGGAAGTATTCCGCCGCGAGTTCGCCGGCCTGGGCTTCGTTGATGGTGTAAAGATCGTCGCTGCCGTGATGAAACGCATCGAGAACGGTCACGCGGGGGAGTCCCTTGAGCAGGGAGGCGCAGTGATCCGGAATCGAATAGAATCCGATCACTCCGGAGAAATCTTCTGCGGGATTTCCCATGCGTTCCAGCTCCGCAAGCGTGTGCATTTCGAAATCCAGACGCTGTTCGCCGAAGCGTTTGAGCAGAGTGTTGATCATCATGAGCGCAACCGGATCGTCATCCGTTTCGTTGCCGTGCAGCAGAAGAAGCGGTTTTGCAGGACGGACGGTTTCGTTTGTCTCGCGTTCGTTCTTTCTGCGGTAGTTGCGCGGAACGTAACCGGTGGTTTCCGCCGCCTTCATGACGCGGCTGCGAAGTTCCGGCGAGACCTGGTCCGAGCCCCGCAGCGCGAGCGACGCCGCCCCCGGAGTGATCCCCAGAAGCTCCGCAAATTCCGCCATGTTTCTTGGTTTCCTGGTTCCAGACATTGCTGTAACTCCTTTCTTTCAAAAGTGTTTCCGGGAACAATATAACCGGTGGAGAAAACAATGTCAATATTATTTAGAAGAATATTTAGAAAATAATGTTTAGAAATGTTTAGTGAAGAGCAAAAAAACGGCGGTCCGCATGGATGGAATCCGCCGTTTTTGAGTTCCGGTTATTTGAAGCTGCGGACAGCTTCCTCCGCACATTCCGCGAGGAACTGTGCATCGGGATTGCCGATGCTCTTCGGGACGAACTTTATGTCCGCCGCGGTGCGTTTGAAGAGGAACATGTACCAGACGCAGCCCTGAAGGTATTCGCCGCGCCGGTTCAGATGAATGGTGTCGCTGTCGATATGCAGCATGCCGTCGCGCCGTTTTATCCAGTAGAACTTTCCGACGACGTCGCCCGCCTGTTTCGGGAGGTCGGGCGGGTTGAGCGCCTTGCGGAGTTCGGGAGCGCAGGGTTCGAACTTGTCCACGGTCTTTCCGCGTACAATCTGCACCGCGAATCCGGTCGGGATGATGCGGAAGCCGTATTTTTGGGCGAGTGTGCGGTAGTTGTCCGTGAGACGCTCATACATGCCGTTCTGGTCGAATCCCCACTTCGGGTTCGGAAGCATGATGCGCGGATCATCGGCGCGGTAGGACCAGGTCTGCTGGACGATGATTTCCGCTTTCGGCTGATGCTTGCGGATTATGCCGATGAGCTCTTCGGCAAAGCGGAAACTTTCCGGATTCCAGCTTTCGTGACTCGCCTGCTGAATGGTGACAATGTCCCACTGGTCCGCGGTCAGCAGGTCCTGAAGCGAGACTTTGTTTTTCGGGCGGTTGTCCAGGTTGAGATTTGTCCAGTACGGACGGTGTGCGGGGGCGGCTTCTGATTTCCGGTATTCCGCGCAGTGGCGCTGCATGGAACAGCCGCCGATCATCGCCTGGGCAAGTTTGAGTTTGTCCTTTCCGGAGGCTTTGACGATGTTCGGGAGATCGCGCAGGACGCTCTGCGAGAAGCTGTTGCCGATCATCAGGACTTTGAGTTCCTCCGCTCCGCAGAACGCGGCTGCGAGCAGAAAAACGGCTGCGAGTGAGAATGCTTTCAGGTTCATGCAAAAACTCCTTGTTTACAGGTGGATTTCTGTTCAGCGGCGCAGGCGTCTGCGCCAGGAGACGAGACTGCGCTTCGTCGTAATCAGGAAAAATGCCGTCAGCAGTCCCGCCGGAGCGAGGAAGAAGACCCATGTTCCGAAGCAGCGCAACAGGATCGCGCCGAGCACTGCACCGGAGATGAAGAACGCAATTACGCCGTAGTAGTGCATCGTCTTTCCGAATTCCCTGCGGTCGCCCTCGAATCCTTTGTAGAGCGCGTCGGTTCCGGAGCGCAGATTTCCGGTGCACATGGTGGAAGCGAACGGCAGACCGTTCACCCGGCGGAAGGTCTGGACCTGGAGTGCGCAGACGAAGGCGATCAGCGAGTTCACCACAAAATCAAAGTCGCCGGATGGGATGAAGTAGAGGGGGAGCAGACAGAGAATTTCCAGCAGGATCACCGACTGGTTCCATGAAATGCGGCGGAGCGGTGAGAGACGGCGCCGGATTGCGTTTGCCGCAAAGACGCCGCAGGCGTACGAGAGGATCGCCATGAGATAGCGTCCGCTCAGCGTCCAGTCGCAGTCGGCGAGGCTGAGCCCGAAGAGCACCATGTTGCCTGTCACCGCGTTCGCGAAGACATGTCCGCGGTAGAGATAGGTGTAGATGTCGAGGAATCCGCCGACCACGCTCAGCACGCACGCCGCCGTGATCCGCTCGGAATCGGATGTCGTGTTCAGAGCCATCAGTCAATGTTGATTTTGAAGGGTTTCTGTTTCAGTCCCGCGGTGAAGTCGGAGACGAGTCCGTTGATGCACTTTTCGGTCACCGCCTTCGGGCAGTTCATGCGGGAGACGGCGAACGCCTCCATGTCGCGGAAGGTGATGCAGAGGGGGAGCGGGAGCGTGACCGGCTCCTTCTCCTGCCGGCAGTACTGTTCGGCGCGTTCGCAGACTTCGTCGACACCCATCGCAAGGCGTCCCCAGGTCGCCTGAAGCGCGAGTTCGGAAACGGGTTGCGAGAGGTTCATGACATCGGCGAAACGCAGAAGGGAAATATCGATTTTCAGTGCGGCGAACAGGCGGCTGACTCCGTGGATGCGGAGAATTTGACCGCCTATCAGATCTTTGAGATTGACCGAAGCGAGCGTATGGAAGTCGGAGGGCTTCAGGAGCATGACGTCGTCGCCCGGCTTGAGCGGAACGGGAGCGAGACGCAGCACGGGCATGGAAGTTTCGCGGTCGCGGTAGTGGCGGGCGAGTTCAACCATCAGGCGCGGCGAGCAGGTTTCAAAACCGATGCCGAGCAGAGCCTGAACCACTTTTTCCGCAATGATCCGCAGTTTTTCATCGGGTAGGGAGAGGGACGGAGAGATTGCTGCGAGAACGGTTTTTTCGTTGACCGGAACATCGGAAACGGCTGTTGTGACGGCGCTTCGCTTGAAGTCGGCTGCGACATGCGGGTAGCCGGATTCTTCGAGTGCGCGGATGATCATGTTCTCCAGATCGCTCTCCTTGATTGTGCGGTTCTTTGTGGAGAGCAGGGCGAATTCGATGGAGAGCGAGAGGTCGCCGGCGATCCAGGACTCCGTTTCACCCGCGGCGATGCAGGCGCGGATGATGCGGGTCTGAATCTCTTCCACGTCGAACGGAACCGTCGAGCCGTCCGCACGGAAAATCATAATTGATGTGTTGCTGAGCTGAATCATGAAGACACCTCAGAAAAGTTCTTTTTTGTTGCGCAGAATTTCGCGGTACTTGTCGAACACGCCCGCTTTCGAGACGAAGCCGATATACTTGCCGTCGCGCGTGACGGGCAGCAGCCAGGTGTGCAGACGCTCGAACAGCCGGGTCGCCGCGCCGAGCGTATCGCGGTCGGAGAGCGCAGGCGGCGCATCCGACATGACGTCATAGACAAGCGCAACGTCGTAAAGGTTCGAGTCCAGCAGGAACGGGCGCACATCGTCGAGCGTGACGATTCCCACAATCGCGCCCTTGTCGTCCAGCACGGGGAAGACGTTGCGCTGCGACGTCATGACGTCTTTCAGCAGTGTGCGCAGGTTGTCCGAAACGGAGACGGAAATGAAGTCGTTTTCGACCAGTTCGCCGATGGTGACTTTTTCCATCAGAACGGCGGTCTGATTCGGTTCGGCGGAGCCGCCGTGCTCTTCAATCTGGGTTTTGTAAACGTTGTATTTGGTGATTTTTTTGCAGATGAAGCAGGAGAGGGAGGCGACGATCATCAGCGGAATGAACAGACGGTATCCTCCGGTGATTTCCGCGATGAGGAACATGCCGGTCATCGGTGCATGCATGACGCCCGCAATCACTCCGCCCATGCCGACGGCGATGAAGTTGACTTCGCTCAGATGATAATTTTCCGCCGCAACCATATTCACAAACCGTGCGACGCCGAATCCGGTGAAGGCGCCGATGAACATGGACGGTGCGAATATGCCGCCGTCGCCGCCCGAATCAAGCGTCGCCGAAGTCGCGAACACCTTCAGCAGAACGAGCAGAAAACAGATGCCGAGAAAGAGCCAGCCCGTGCCGACCAGCGTTCCGAACGGACAGTCCTTCATGATGTAGCCGTCGCGTCCGTCGACGATGGCGGAGATGAAGTTGTAGCCTTCGCCTTTGAGCGCGGGGAGCATGAGGAACATCAGATAGAGAATCGCGCCTCCGGTGATTGCTTTCAACCACGGATTCTGAAACACCTCCCAGCGTTTGCCGAGCGCGACGGAGGTGCGGATCGTGTATGCGGAAACCAGCCCCGCCGCAATGCCGAGCAGAACGTAAAACGGAATGTTGATCGAACTCCATCCTGTGCTGAGCTGAACAAACGGCTGACTGTCGCAGAGCGTTTCCGAGACGACGGCCGCCGTGGCGGATGCCATCAGGAGCGGAACGAGTGCGGGAACCGAGAACGCCGGAAGGAGAATTTCGCACGCGAAGAGCGCTCCGGCGACCGGGCTGTTGAAGATCGCGGAAATTCCCGCGCCGCCGCCGCAGGCGAGCAGAAGCGTGCGCGTTTCGAGTCCGGTCCGCAGAAATTTCGCCACATTGGAGCCGATCGCGGAACCGGTCAGCGCAATCGGAGCTTCGAGCCCCGCCGCGCCGCCGAGTCCGACGCTGATTCCGCTGGTGACGAGGTGCGACCAGCAGTGCTGGGGGGGAATGCTGCTTGTCCCGTTCGTCGTGGAGACGATGACGTTCGCAAGGCTCTTGTCGTATTTCCCCTTCACGAAGAGTTTGACGAAAATGACGCAGATGACGATGCCGATGACCGGCATTGCCGGCGCGAGCCACATGACCCACGGACCTTCCGCGCGGCGGGCGACTTCATGGAAATATTCGGTGATGTTTTTCAGCGTGACCGCCGCCAGCCCCGAGAGGAGACCGACGAAGATGCTGAGCAGAAGGATATACCCCTGGACGCCGAACCACTGCCGCAGCACTTCGGTGAACCGGAAGACGCTGAGGTGCGCATATTTCAGAAGAAGCTGATGATGAAATTTCATTGTTCCGCACCGGGGACGGGTTTTTTGCGTTTATCCCGGTTCATGGTGCGGATTTCCTTGAGGAACTCGTCGAGGTTCTGAAAATCCTTGTATACGGAAGCGAAACTGATGCATGCGACTTCATCAAGATCGCGGAGCGCTTCGATCGCGCGGGCGCCGATTTCAACGGACGGAACTTCGCGGTCGTAATCGTTTTCAATGGAGAATACGAGTTTGTTGACGAGAGCGTCGACCTGTTCCTGAGTGATGGCGCGTTTCCAGCATGCTTTTTCGATGCCGGTGCGGAGTTTTTCCCGGTCGAAGTTTTCCCGGGAGCCGTCGCGTTTGATTACTTTGAGTTCATTCGGCACGATTTCTTCGCAGGTGGTGAATCGGAATCCGCAGTTGGAACATTCGCGGCGGCGGCGCACGCCCGCTCCGTCCTTGATGGAACGCGAATCGACGACTTTATCGTCCTGACATGCACATTTCGGGCATCTCATTTATAAAAGATCTCTTTCGTTCGTATTTTTGCTAGCTGAAAGATAATATACAGCTTTGTTTTCAAAAATCAAGAGAAATTAGCGCATAAAACAAAATTTTAACATTGGGAAACGGGTGAGAATATCGGCGTTTCGCACCTCGAACGCCGGAGAGATTTGCACAGCGTTTCGTCCGGCTGCAGAGTGTAAAAAACATCAGGCCCCGCAGAAAATTGCAGGGCCGTTTGCAAGGGTGTTGAACGAACTCAGTTTCTCGTGAAGTTCGTTACATCGTCGCCGATTTCATCGGGGTATTTGCTTGAATCCTTAAAGTCATCTTTTGTCCATTTTTTGCTGTCGTCTTTCTCCGAAACCTTGCTTTTTTTATTCCCAGACCCATCGCCAGCAAATCCGTCTGCACCAAACGAAATTAAATCATACAGAGTATTGTTGCTAGCCGAATCCGAGTTGAAAACGCCGGGTTTCAGGTAAAACATTTTCCTTCCCCAACCATCAAGCAGATAATATTTATTGTCTTCGTACAACATACGAATTCCCCGGATTCGAGATTTTCCGTTTTCTTCAATAGTAACATCGTTGAAGCATTTCCATTTTAAGGGAGGATCATTTTTGTTGGAGCTTGTTATATCATCAACGGCAGGGATGGCCAAGAAAAGAGTGGGGTCTTCAGCCCATTCTTGTCCGTGGCTGCTGTACTTCTGCAGCGCCATCTCAATCAGCTTGATTGTGGTTTTCGTCTGGGTTTCGGCGACTTTGTTGCGGACGTAGCTGGTGATGCCGAGTCCGGTTGCGGTGAGGATGCCGATAATCGAAACGGCAACGAGAATTTCCACAAGAGTGTAAGGTTTGCGCATGATTGTTCTCCTTGATTTGAGGTAGTATATCACCGGAAATGCATTCTGTCAAGCGGGGATTTACACGGGAGGGCCGTTCTTGCGGAATTCCCGCGGCGAGACTCCGAAATGACGGCGGAAAAAGCGCGAAAAATAAAATTCGCTGCAGAATTTCAGTTCGTCCGCGACCTCGCGGATGTTCCGCTCTCCTCCGGAAAGAAGGTGCGCCGCCCGGCGCGCAAGAAGACGGTTGAAGAACAGCTTCGGACTCTCCCCCGTGTCCGCCGTGAATTTTTTGATGAACGTCTCGCGGTTCATCCGCATCACTTCAGCCATCTGCGCGATGTCGATTCCCATGTATGTGTTCCGCTGCAGAAAAGTGAACAGCGGTTCGTAGCGCGTGTAGGAGGGAAGATGATTTTTTTCCAGTTCCGGAGCTCCGGGCAGACAGCGCAGAATTGCATCCCAGCAGAGAGTGCGGAGCGATGCGGTCATGTTCAGACGCGTGGGCTTTTCCAGCATTTGGCGGATCAGGTCGCAACGTTCCCGGTTCACCTCGTGCCACATGCGTTTCCGCTGTTCCAGAAGATCGATTCCGTAATAAAGTTCCAGGTTGAAATGGATGGAAAGCAGAAGCAGGGATTCGTTCTGATCGTGCGTGATCTCGTGAAATGCAGGCAGCAGAACAGCGGTATCCCGTTTCAGCGGAACCGTGTCGTTCCGGTGCTGAAACGAGGAGTCGCCGTCGCTCTCCAGGATGCAGACCAGCCGGTTGAGGGGGAAACAGCTTTTCCACTTTCCCGAGTTGCGTCCGTAATAAAACTTGTTGAAATGCAGCTCCAGCTGATTGCAGAAGGGGTGAATTCCGTATTCGTTAAAACTTGTCAGTTGAATGATGCCCACGATGCGGCTCCTTTTTTCAGAATATAGTCCGCATTTCGCAAAAAGCAATGGAGAGATACTCAAAAAGATATGTTTTTTGCGTTTTTGTGCATTCTCTTTTTGAAAATCCGGTGTATTGTATCAGAAAAGCAAGGAGGTCTGTATGCAGAAGACATTTGAAGAACTCAAGACGTATTTGGAAAACCAGTATCAGCATTCGTGCATTGATCCGGATTCCGGAATCGATCCCGAACTGCTGAAGACTCAGATTTTTGAATACTACCGGACCCATCGTGATGAACCGCTGATCACCGTCCGCGCAAAGTCTCTCGCCCGCCTGATGCGTGAAACCCGGATCGGCGTCGACCCGCTCGACCGCTTCGCCGATCAGATGAACGGCGGAATCTTCTACGAGCTCCGCGAAGAGATTAAAAAGGACGCCTATTCCGTCTTTTCGCAGGAGTTCTGGCGCGGTGTTTCGGAGTACTGGGAGACCGGAACCTTCATGTCCTGGCTCGACATCAGCCACACCGCGCCCGACTGGGCGAGCATTCTGAATCTCGGCGCCCCCGGACTTCTCGCTCGTGCCGAAGCCGCGCGCAAGGAGGCGAAAACGGAGAAGGAACGCGTTTTCTGCGACGCCGCAATCTGTGTGCTCGCCGCATTCCGGGAACTGCTCCGCCGTTTCGCCGCGCAGGCGGAAAAGGTGAACGCGCCCGACGTCGCGGAAGTTTTCCACGCCCTCGCCGAACGCCCGCCGCAGACTTTCCGCGAGGCGCTTCAGCTGGCGATTGTCTATGACCGCTGTCAGGAAATCGAAGGCGAGCCGCTGCGTTCGCAGGGGCTGTTCGACCGCCTTTTCCTGCCGTTCTACCGTCACGATCTAGAACGGGGAATCCTGACGCGCGAGGAGGCAAAGGAGCTGTTGAAGTTCGTCTGGACAAAGATTTATGCGCAGATGAATCCGAACGGCAAAAACATCTGTTTCGGCGGACTCGCCGCGCCCGGAGTCGACGCCTGCAACGACCTTACCAAGCTCTGTTTCGAAGTTCATTTTGAGCTGAACCGCATCAACCCGAAGCTTTCGTTCCGCGTTCACAAGAACACGCCGGATGCGATGCTGCGCCAGGTGACGGATTCCGTCCGGTCCGGCAGAACTGCCGTTGTATTCAGCAACGACGACCTGGCGTTCGAGATGCTCCGCCGCCGCGGGAAAGCGGAAGAGGATATTTACAATTACACGCTCATCGGCTGTTACGAACCCTCGATTCTCGGACGCGAGATGTGCTGTTCCATGTCCGCATGGGGAAGCCTGGTCAAGCCGCTTGAGGCGGTGTTCAACAACGGCTGCGCGTTCACCGGCGAGCGGCTCGGTCCCGAATGCGCGCTTCCCGTAAATTACGCGGAATTCGAGGCGGAATACTTCCGTCAGCTCGACCACGAACTCGTCACCGCGATGGAACGGACGAAGGTTTTCGAGCGGTTCTGGGATAAGGTCAATCCGTCGCCGCTCCTCTCTTCGACGATGCCCGACTGCATGGCGTCGCGCCGCGACGTCTCCGATGCGGGAACGCGCTACAACACCAGCGGCGTCATGCTCGCCGGACTCGGCACGGTGGTGGACTCTCTCGCCGCCGTCCGGATGCTGGTTGACGAACGCAAACTCTGCACCGTCGCGGAACTTGCGCAGATTCTCAGGAACGACTGGAAGGATGCGGAACATCTGCGTCTGCTTGCGCAGAAACGCGCTCCGAAGTGGGGCAACGGCGACCCGCGGGCGGATGAACTCGGAACCAAACTCATGACATTTGTCTGCAGCCGCATCAACCATACGCCGAATGCACGCGGCGGAACGTTTCAGACGGGCGAATGGTCGATTGACCACAATTTTACGTTTGGACGCCGCACCGCCGCCACGCCGGACGGACGTCATGCGGGGGAGCCGTTCTCGCGCAACACCGGCGCATCAATCGGCATGGAGAAGCACGGCGTGACCGCGTTATTGAATTCCGCGGTGAAATTCGACCAGGCGGAATGTCCGGACGGCGCGGTGCTCGACGTCATGCTGCATCCGAGCGCGGTTTCCGGTTCCGACGGCGCGGATGTGATCGCCGGACTTGTCCGTTCCTATTTTGCCGCCGGAGGACTGATGATTCAGTTCAACATCCTGAATGCGGAAGACCTCAGGAAGGCGCAGGAGGACCCGGAAAAGTATGACGACGTCCAGGTGCGCGTCTGCGGCTGGAACAACAAGTTCGTCAATCTTTCGCACGAGGAGCAGAACGCGTTCATCGCGCAGGCGGAGGCGCAGCAATGAGCACCGCGCGAATCGTCGATGTCAAGCATTTCGCCGTACATGACGGACCCGGAATCCGCTCCACGGTTTTCCTGAAGGGGTGTCCGCTGCGCTGTCTGTGGTGTCACAATCCCGAGTCGCAGCGTCCCGGTCCGGAGCTGGCGATCCTTGCAAAATGCGTGAAATGCGGAGCCTGCGCCGCCGTCTGTCCGTGTCACCATGTGGAAAACGGTGTGCACACACTCGACCGCGCGCGCTGCATCGGCTGCGGAAAGTGCGTGGATGCATGTCTGTACGATGCGCTTGTTCTCTACGGGCGGAGCGTGTCTCCGGAGGCGCTGATGTCGGAACTTCTTGCCGACCGCGTTTTCTATGCCCAGAGCGGCGGAGGCGTGACGGTTTCCGGCGGCGAGCCGCTGCTGCATCCGGAGTTCTGCGCGGAGCTCTTCGGGCTTCTGCACCGGGAGGGCATATCCTGCGCGGCAGATACTTGCGGTGAAGTTCCGTGGAGTGCATTTGAAACAGTCCTTCCGCTCACGGATCTGTTTCTGTATGATTTGAAACAGATGAATCCGGAAGCGCACAAAGCCTGCACAGGAGTCGGGAATCAGCGGATTCTGGAGAACTTGCGCCGTCTTTCGGAGACGGGCAAGCCGATTGAAATCCGGATGCCGATCATCCCCGGACTCAATGATTCGGAGGAGGAAATGGAGTCGGCGGGAAGTTTTCTCGGCGGACTTTCGAACATCACGGGAGTGCGTCTGCTGGCGTATCACTCGTTCGCTCGTTCGAAATATGTTTCCGTCGGACATCCCGACACCATGCCTGCGGCGGAAACTCCTTCACCGGAGCGCCTTGCGCATCTTGCGGAGATTCTGCGCAGACACGGTGTCAGCGTGCTTTGAAGCTTTCTTAAGTTCATATCAGCGGAGTCCGTATTTGCGGGCTCCGTTTTTTTCAGTACCGGATCAGAATAATTTCCGGCGGACAGTTTATCCTGAGTGGAATCCAGGTCGCGCCGATTCCGGAGGAGACGATCATGGAGAAATCGCTGTTTTTCATTTCATAGCATCCGTATTCGAAACGTTTCCAGTATTGCGAGGAGGTTCGCAGTGCTCCGAAAAACGGCAGCCGGAGCTGTCCGCCGTGTGTGTGACCGCAGAGCGCAAGATGAAATTGCGCAAGTTCTTCCGGCAGCAGTTCTGCGACGGAATCGGGGTTGTGCGAAAGAAGCAGGCGGAACGGCGCATCGGAAGCTTTTCCGTAAAAATGCGGAATTCCGATTTTGTAGTCATCAAGTCCGTAAACGCCGAGTCCGCCGCAGCGAGCGGCTTCATTGACGAGAATTTCCCATCCGGCGCGGTGATAAAGTTTTTCAATTTCGCGGAACGGGATCCAGGTTCTGCGCCGCTTGTCCCAGTTTCCGGGAACAGCAAAACAGCCGTTCGGAGCTTTCAGTCCAGCCAGCATTTCCGCCGCAGCAGGGTAACAGACCGAATTTGTGACGAGGTCGCCTCCGAAAAGCAGAGTATCCGGTTTGAGCAGTTCAACCGCTTCCGAAAGCGCTTTTGCAAGCCACTCCGTTCCGAACCAGGAGTGCGGAGTATGCGGGGCAAAGAGATTGCGGATCGTGTGAAACTGAATGTGCGTATCGGTGAAAAAAAGAAGCGACTCGCCAGAGGAATTCGGGAGAGCCGCCGTGTATTCGTTCAGGAGCAGCCCGCCCGGCAGGAAACGTCTGGAGAGACGGAAGCGCCGAGGGGACGCTGTGCGCCGGAACAGCCGGGTCGAGGCGGAGCCTGTTTTCCGGTAATCCGGCATTTGAGAATTACGCCTCTTCAGCGAGTTCTTTTCTCATGGCTTCGGGCAGAGCGGAAACCGCTTTGACCGTGCGGTCGCCAAGACCGGGCAGCTTGATCTTGTCGCCGACTTTTGTCGTCGTGAGGATTTCGCCGAGTTTGGTCTTGTAGGAGATGCGGTTGTTGTCCGGGTCGCCGTCGAGAGCACCGAGAACGTAATAATCGGTGGTTTTTCCGGAAGCATCTTCGAGAGTGACGGTGGAACCGAGAACGACGTGGTCGCCGATCTTGACGTCCTTGAAGGTGGTCGTCTGGATGGTTGCCACGAGGTTTTCGAATTCGGCGCGGCGGCGGTGGAGGAAGCGTCTGCGTTCCTTTGCAGCGTCATATTCGGCGTTTTCACGGAAGTCGCCGAATCCGCGGGCGTGTTCGATAGCCTTGACGTTTTCGGGAATCTGAACAGTGACGATGTCTTCGAGTTCCTTTGTGAGTTTGGTGAAGGAAGCCTGCGAGGTGATATCGGGCTGTGCGGCCGGAGTTTCGGCTTCGCCGGCGCCCATGAGACGTTTTCCGCCTTCGTTTTCGATGTGAGCGCGGAGTTCATCGGAATGACGCGCCAGTTTGACGAGCAGACTCTGGCATTCGCCCATCTGGAAGGTGCGGACGCGCTGGAGAGCGTCGATGATCGAGGTGATATCGCCGTCGGCGTTCGCAATCAGGAACTTCTGGAATTCGGCTTTTTCGAACAGGGTGCGCTTGAGTTCGCGTTCTGCTGCGGTCCACTCTTTCGGGAGCCCTTCCGCGGAGATCGCTTCGGCGACATGATCCATATCGACGATGGAAACGAGGTTGCGCGGGAGCTTGGAGCGGTTCTTCCAGAGATAGAGGAGAACGTCGGAGGAGAGAGTGTGGCGTTTCGCAATGGTCGAAGCGACGGTTTTCGGTTCGAGCGCTTCAAAGAGAGTGTTGAGGCAGCGGAGCGGGAGAACGCAGCCGAGTTCCGCGAGTTCCTCTTCCGTGTAGACGACTTTCGAGGCTTTCACGAACGCGGGGAGAAGCTTCATGGAGATGTGTCCCCAGACTTCGAGCTCTTTGCCGACATGTGCGGCTGCGACGTCCGCCGGCCAGAACGGGGCTTTGCCGCGCAGGGGCTGGAACATTTCCGTGAGAACCGGCATCGGGTTGACGGCTGCGAGCATCGCGATGCAGTCGCCGAGCATCGTCAGGTCTTTCGGGGAGATCGGCGTGTGGAGACGTCCGAAGAGTTTTGCAAGCTTGAGGGTTTCTTCCTCACCGAGTTTCACGCCGCCGGAAGCTTCCTGCGGAACGAGGAGGGTGCTGAGTTCGAGGATGCTTCGAGCGTCCCAGGGCGCGCGTTTTCCGCGTGCCGCTGCAGCTTGCGGAGCCTCATTCCACCAAGTCTGGAAAACGTCGATCGCCATGCACTCGGGAACGAGGATGCGGGTCACGATCTCCTTCAGACGGGCTTCGGAGAGATCGGTGAGGGCATTGTGATTGAAGATTTCCTTGAATTTCTGAACGGTGGGGAGACGGTGTTTATCGGGAACGAGGATGTTGAACATTTCCGGATTCGCATCGAAGAAGACGGCGGACTGAATCGCGGAGCTGACGGGCAGGGAGAGAAGGTTGCCCGCGGCGAGGGAGTTGATTCCGAGGGTTGCTGTTCCCTTGTCGATCGAGGCTACTTTGCCCCAGATTTTGGAATCGGAGAGGTAAGCGAGGCATCCGGATTTGATCTTCTGGAGCTTCTTGAGTCTCGAGGCAACTTCGGAAGCGGGAACTTCAGCGTCTCTTGCGCCGATTGCCTTCAGAACGGTCTGGCTGGAGATGTACGGCGGAAGCATGAATTTCGCCGCGTTGTGGAGCGCGTTCCGGAAGAGCTGACCTTCGAGGGCGTCTTTCTCGGCGAGTTCCACGCAGACCTTTGCCATTCCCTCATCTTTGGAAACATTGTCGTCCCATGCATCGAAGAGGGAATCGAAATTGGCCTGTGCGGCCCGGAGCTCCTGCACGTCTGTCGATTTGATTTTGTTGAAAAGTTGTTGGATTTCATTTTCCTCGCCGGAAAGCGCGGCGACAATCAATTCTTCGAGTTGAGCAGCCATGGAAGCTCCTATGCATTGTTATTTTGTTCAATATATTAAAATACACCAAAAACATTCATTTTACAAATTTAAAGCGAAGAAAAATACGATGTTCCTTCAGATTTTTCCCTGATCCGGCAAAAAAAACGGGTCCCCCCGGGATTTTCGGAGGAGCCCGCTGATGGAAAAAGCGTTTCTCAGACGAGATCTTCTTTCGAAAGAGTCTTGTCGACGATTGCGCAAACGCAGGAGTCGGACCAGACGTTTTCGGCGGTTTCGATCATGTCGATGATGGTGTAGATCGGGAGAATGATGCCGAGGATGCCGATCGGCGCGCCGGTTCCGGACATCAGCGAGAGAGTCAGGAAGTAGCAGCCCATCGGAACTCCGGCGTTGCCGACTGCGGAGATCACCGAAATCAGAATCCAGAGCAGAATCGAGGGCAGTGTCAGTTCAACTCCGCCGTTCTGCATGACGAACAGCGAGGTCACAAGGATGAATGCCGCGCAGCCGTTCATGTTGATCGTGCAGCAGATCGGCAGGATGAAACGCGCAACTTCCGGTTTCGCCTTCATATTGTTTTCCGCCGATGCGATTGTGACCGGCAGGGTTGCGGCGGAACTCTTGGTGAAGAGCGCCATCAGCACAGCCGGAAGCATGTTGCGGAACACGCGGAGCGGATTGATTCCGCGGAAGAGCAGGAACAGCGGAAGAATAATGAAGAACTGAATGACGTTTCCGCCGAGAACAACGGCAACGTATTTGCCGAGCGTTCCGACAATCACGCCCGCGGACATCTGCGCGGAAAGCTGTCCCGCGAATGCCACGATGCCGAGAGGAAGAGTCCAAACCAGCGCGCGGATCAGCGCAAACAGCAGCTCCTGAAGCCCGAGGATGCCCTTCAGAAGAACCTGGATGTTTTCAGACGCCTTCATCACTGCAAGGGTCAGACCGGCGGCTGCGGAGACGAGCAGAATGCTCAGAACGTTGCCCGTCGAAAGCGGCTTCAGAATGTTGTCCGGAACGACGGAAAGGATATGGTCGTAATAGGAGAGTTTGCCGAGGTTCTGCGGCACGCTGGACTGTCCCTGCTGGATCAGATCGACCGGCAGGTTTCCCGGAGCGATTATTTTGTAGAGAATGACGCCGACGACGGATGCCGCAATGGTCGTGAGCAGCGTGTAGACGATGGTGTGCAGGAAGATGCGTCCCGTTCCCTTTTTCGCTCCGAGCGAGGCGAGGGTGGTGAGGATCGTCAGCGCAATGGTCGGCACCGCGACGAACTGGAAGAGCCGCGTGTAGACGGTTGCGATGAAGTCGAAGAAATTGTTCAGCCATGCAAGACCGAGCGTTCCGAGCACCCCGCCGAGCACGAGCGCCGACATCCAGATGACGAACTGTTTGCCGTTGAATCCGGGTTTTTTGTTTGTTGTGTCCATTTTGATTCCTTATGTTATTTGTCGTAAATCCAGGGTTCTTCAAGGGTGAAATCCGCATCGGGCAGGTCGGGGTTGAGCGCAAAGGAGACAATGCGCGTCACATCCGTTTTGCCTGCGGCGGTGACCAGAAGTTTTTGTGCCATTTTGACGCCGGAGAACCACGCGTAGTCCTCGGAGATCGCCGTGTAAAGCGTGCGTCCTCCGTCTTCCAGATAGAGAACGGTTTCGAGACGGCGCGTCAGATATGTTTCCGCATCGATATAGAGTACATACGGCGCGATCGCGGGATCGTCGGTGCGGCAGATCAGACGGTAGAATTTCCGGTTTGCCTGATAGCAGACGTCGATATCCACGCTCTTGAAAACCTGCGGGAGCTGATTGCCCGGCTTGAGTATTCTGGAGTATGTCTTGACGAGATTCAGCGGCGTGCCTTCCGGAATTTTTGTGTTTTTCATATTGACCGGATTGATGTACCAGGCCTCGTTGTTTTTGAAAAGAATCATCTGGAACGCTTTGCCGTTCTTGATGGAAACCTGCTTGATGGAATCGGGCGCCTTGAACAGAACGACTGTGCTGTAGAAATCGTGGGAATTCCGCTCAGAGACGGATTCAACCTCCTGAACGAGCCGGTAGGTTTTCGCCGCAGCGTACAGTCCCTTCGGGTCGGTGGCGGCGGTCATGCGCTTGTAAAGCTCTTCAACCGTGATGTCCGACTCTTCGCCGGCCTCCAGCTCAAGCAGGTCTTCGCGGAAGATGGAGCAGCCTGTTGTGAGCACAAGCGCCGAAAAGAACGCCGCAAGTGCAAGAAGTCGCAGAAATGCAGTTTTCATTACCTTTTACCTCGGAATGTTTGTATTTGATGCGCCGGTCCAGACGGAGTGGAAAAATTCCCCTCCCGGACGGTCGGTGCGTTCGTACGCGTGCGCGCCGAAAAAGTCGCGCTGCGCCTGAATCAGATTTGCGGAAAGATTTGCGGAACGCCAGGAATCGAACCAGGCAATCGCGCTTGAGAATGCGGGAACCGGGACGGAATAGGTGACCGCGTCGACGACGGCAAAGCGCCAGTTCTCTTCGAGCCTCTGAAGTTCCGTCCGGAAGAACGGAGCTGTGATGAGGTTCGGGAGCTCCCGGTTTTCCGAATACGCTTCGCGGATATTGTCAAGCAGTTTTGCACGGATGATGCAGCCTCCGCGCCAGATGGATGCGATCGCCGGGAGATCAAGTCCCCAGCCGAATTGCTCCGAAGCTGATTTCATGATGTCGAAACCCTGCGCGTAAACACAGATCTTGGAGGCGTGAAGCGCGTCCTCCGCATAATTGACGAGATCTTTTTTGTGCTGTTCGCTGAAGATTGCGCTGACTTTGCGCCGTCCGGGGAAGAGTTCGGAAATGCGCATCCGTTCCGTTTTGAAAGCGGAGACCGCACGGGCGAACACCGCTTCCGCAATGGTCGCCGCTGGAATCCCGAGTTCGAGCGCCGCTTCGGAAGTCCAGCGTCCGGTTCCCTTCTGTCCGGCGCGGTCAAGGATCATGTCGACCATCGGACGCCCCGTTTCGGGATCGGTGAACTCCAGAATTTTCGCGGTGATTTCAAGCAGATAACTTCCCTGCGGGCTATCGTTCCAGCGGCGGAAGATTTCCGCAAGTTCATTCATGGAATAATCGTGAAGCGAACGCAGAAGCAGATACGCTTCCGCGATCAGCTGCATGTCGGCATATTCGATTCCGTTGTGTACCGTTTTGACGAAATGTCCGGAGCCGCCCGGCCCGATCCATTCGCAGCAGGGCGAGCCGTCGGGCGCCGTCGCGGCGATTTTTTTGAACAGCGGTTCAATGAACGGGCGCGCTTCGCTGTTTCCCCCGGGCATGAGCGAGGGGCCGTTCAGTGCGCCCTCTTCTCCGCCGGAAACTCCGGCTCCGACGAACAGAATTTTCTTTTCCGCGAGCTCTTTGACGCGCCGTTCGGTATCGCGGTAGTGTGAGTTGCCGCCGTCGATGAGAATATCTCCCGGTTCGAGGTGCGGCAGCAGCTGCGCAATGACGTCGTCGACGGCGCTTCCCGCCTTGACCATCATCATGATTCTGCGCGGCGTTTGGAGCGCTGCGCAGAGCTCTGCGGGCGAGTATGCGGGCAAAATGTTTTTGCCGTCGGCGCGTCCGGCGATGAATTCGCGGGTGCGTTCGGGCGAACGGTTGTAAACAGCGACGGTGAAGCCTTTGGACTCCATGTTCAGAACAAGATTCTCCCCCATCACAGCGAGTCCGACCATGCCGATGTCGGCAAGTTTTTTTTCAGACATGTTATGACTCCTTCTCTTGTCTTGTGCGGTTGAAAATTTGAATGGAGATCAGAATTCCTGCCATGCGGCTTTGCCGTCGCGGTCGCGGACCAGAATTTCCATTTTCTTTTTGAGAGAGGCGAGTTTTTCCTGACAGTACGCGGCGATTTTCGCGCCCTCTTCAAATTTTGAGATCATTTCATCAAGCGGTACGCCGCCCTGTTCCATTGCGGAAACGATGTTTTCGAGTTTCTCCATCGCCTGTTCGAAAGTCAGGCGATGAAGTTCATCCGGCTGTTCCGGCTGAGCGGGCTGCTGTTCTTCCGCCATATCAGTTTCTCTTTCCGCCGAAGATGCGCAGGAGATAAAGGAAGAGGTTGACGAAGTCAAGGTAGAGAGTCAGCGCGCCGAGAACGGCGATTTTCTTATTCGTCTCCACGTCTCCGCCCATCGCGATGTAGAGATGTTTGATTTTCTGTGCATCATACGCGGTGAGACCGACGAAGATCAGAACGCCGGCATAGGTGATGATCCAGTCAAGCCCGCTGCTGCGGAGGAAGATGTTGACGATGGAGGCGATGATGAGCCCGAGCAGTCCCATGAACAGGATGGAGCCGAACTTGGAGAGATCGCGCTTGGTCACGGAGCCGTATACCGCCATGACTGCGAACGTTCCGGCGGTTGTTGCGAACGCCGCCGTGATCGCGGGGAGGGAATAGACGAGGAAGATGCTTCCGAGGGTGATTCCGTTGAGAGCCGCGTAGAAAGCGAAGAGAGCGGTTGCTGTTGCTGCGCTCATCTTGTTGATTCCCCAGCTGACCGCGATAACAAGTCCGAGTTCGGCGAGAATAAGAACGCCGAGCAGGATTGGATTCTGGAAAATGAGTTTATGGAGAGCCGGTGTTGATCCGACAGCCCATGCGCAGAGCGCGCTGATTCCGAGTGCAAAAGTCATCCAGTAATAGACCCCTGTGAGGAGTGTTGCGATTGCGGAGCCAGAGCGGGTTCCGATTTCCGTAGTCATTCCGTTTCGATACATGATAACCCCCTTTAGTTGAAGTTTTTTGTTTCCGTATAAATTACTCTCTTTTTTGCAAAAATCAAGGTGTGAAACGAACACTGATTCGAAAAAGCCGAAGCCCAGCTGAAATGAACCGCTGCTTTTTGCATGCGCTTCAGAGTCTTCCCCGAACACGGGGAAGACCAAAGCCAATTTTCCGGACGTTATCTGGGGAATACTGTTTTTTCAATTACAATGCAATTTCAAAGGACTCCTGCAATGAGTGACGGTGGTCCGCCTCCATGCCGTCGATGTAAAGCGTGAGTCCGGCGCCTCTGCGGTAGCGGCTGCCGTCGCGGTCGAACTGCAAGGACAGATAGTGTCCTGATATTTTTACTCCATCCAGCAGGAAGTAGTCCCAGCATTCCGGCGGAAGCAGAGGTTTGATGCGGATTCTGTTCTGGAATTCCGTATTGATGCCGCACAACCCGTGAATGATCAGATCGGCATATGTGGAGTGGCTGTAGTCTTTTCCTCTTTCATGGATCAAGGAAGTCTGCTTTTGACCGGATTCCGCCCATGAAGCCATGATGTCTCTGGCGAGCCATGTTCCGGTGAACGGGTCGAGGTTTTCATCAATCCATGGAATGATGCGGCCGTGTTCCCGCAGATAGTGGCTCCTGGTATAGCAGGAGAGGGTTTCAAAAAATGCCCGGCGGTTGATTTCCGTGCTTTCCCTGACCTGAAGCAGATGTGCGAGAGCTGTCAGGGTGATTGAGGTTGCGAATGGCCAGGAGGGACCGTTCCACTGACACTCGTGACCGTCTCTGGCAATTCTGAACTCCGGATGTCTCCGTTCCGCCGTCGTCGGTCCGTATGGAGCGAGAAAACCGTCTGGATGGATCAGCTGTTTCCAGGCGCAATCGTATTTTTCCGCCATATCCCGGAAATAGTACCAGGGAGTGTAACCGTGCAGTTCCCGCACATTGACGAACCTTTCATCTTCTTCCCGCCGGGTCATGAAAAACTTATACTCCTCATTCCATAGAAGAGTTTCGATTCGGCTCCGCAGTTCTTGGCCTTCCGAACGGTATTTTTCCATCGCATGGCTGTTGCCGAGCTGAGAGCTGATGATTGCGAGAGAGTTTGCTTCCGCCGCCATGCAGCTGTTGATTGTGACGCGGTATCCGCTGCCGCCGATGGAGCATTCCATGCCGTCACGTCCGTCGCTTTGCCGGAAGAATCCGTTTGGGCGGCGATGTGTCTTTTTCCATTCGGCGAAATTTGTGCAAAGAGCTGGATAGAGTTCTCGGAGCAGGTCCGTGTTTCCTGTGACTGAAACGGTGTCCAGCAAGGCTGAGGCGGTTCCGAATGTATATTTGCGCGGGTCTGCGCCGGTTTCCGGATTCAGCCAGAACCGCAGATATTCTTCGGCGATAGCCTTGTCATTAAACCATCGAGCCTCACGGATCTGGTGAGCTGCGGGACAGCTGATGGTGTTGAATGCGCCGGCCCAGGAGACATCGGGCATGAATTCAAGAAGGACTCTGCCGTAAGGAGTGGTTCGGATGTGTTTGCGGAAACTCCACCATCGAAAATACCAGATTTCCCGGAAAACTGGATCCGGGCAGTCCCAGCGGGGAATTTCAGCGGTCAGAAAATCTGCCGTCTCCGAGTTCGAAATATCGCCGCGGTAGGGCTCATCGTCCTGCGCGTTGAACCGTGCACAATATTCCGCGATGATGTTGTTGTCGATAAAATGTTTCATGCCGTTGTCCTGTGAAGCCGGCAGGGAACGCCGATAGCTGAAAGCATTCGCTGCCGTAGATTTTAATTTTTACAGATCCAAATCCAGCCCATCGTGAATGGCCAGACCGATATATTCGTCTCTGCAGTTTCTGCCGTTGTACCAGAGAAGCCAGCGTTTGTTTTTGAGATCTTTGACGATGGAAGGTTTGTAACATGCGGCGGCATCCCAGGACGAACCGGGGAGTCCTGTTCCGCCGGGACGCAGAGCAAGTCTCTCTTCTTTCGGCAAGGACAGTGCGGCGGGTTCGACAATGGGGTTTCCGGGGAACCGGGTCCAGCGGGTCACTCCGTCGGGTGAATGAGCGACGCAGATGGAAGCTGTGTCGATGTCGAAGTAACCGATGTAGAACATGAGAAATCCGTATTTGTCGTCCGGGATGACTTCACAGGCTCCGATTCTGGTTTGTTCACACGGGGAATCTCCTTTGATGAATATGGGGTTTGCAGGGAACTTGCGCCAATGCACGCCATCCGGGCTTTCTGCATAGCCGATGGCGTTGGGCTCATAGATTTCGCCTCCCGCATACCACATGCGGAAGACGGCGCGTTTTTCATCAAACAGGACGAACGGGTTGTAAACGGTGTTGTTTTCCCAGGGCAGCTCCGGAATCAGAACGGGTTCCATGGAGTGACGTTCGAAGTGGTGTCCGTCATGGCTTTTTGCAAGACCGATCCGGGCGTAGCCGCGAGCCATGCCGGAGTACCACATCCAGTATTCTCCGTTATGGCGGATGATGCAGCTTCTGGAAACGGCGTCTTCCCAGCCGGAGTCGAGCCTGGGTGACAACAGCGTTTCAAAAGGGCTCCAGTGTATGCCGTCCGGACTTTCCGTTTGGGCAATGCTGCGGTGAGGCCGCCAGGTGAAATTCATCTTGTACAGACCGTCTTCGAAACGGACGTCAACGTCATAGCATGTTCCGGTTTCTTTCCCCCCCATGACCGGGTTGCCTTCATACTTGTACCAGTTGCCGTTTTTCATGAAATGCATTCCTTTCGGTTGTTATTTCCGCGTTTCCTGCACACCAACATTGTTGGCGAAAGAATCATTCGGAGATTGGAAAGCCCCGACATATCTGAATTGGAGCGGAGCGTTTTTTACCGGAGCGGCAAGTTCAAATTCTTCAGGAACGAGCCGGTTTTTCTCCCATTCCGGCAGAACCTGTTCCGGGGGATAGAGCTGGTTGGCTGCGGAAGACGGCAGAATTTCCGCCGGCTGTCTGAAAATTGCCATGCGGTTGCCGGAATAGGAGAAATGATAGAACCCGTTTCCATCCTCTTTTTTCTTCCGGCTGGCCCACCCCAGGGAAGGGGCGACGACCAGGTTGTTGCAGAATGAGATATTGTCGATTTTCTGATCCTTCTCCAGATCGGCGAAAACGACACCGTCAGGCTCTATGATCGTATTGTTGAAAATCAACAGCCCGGGAATGCTCTGGTGCTTCCAGGAGTCGCCTTGCAGATAGGGATATTTTTTATTGCCCCACATGCGCTTCTGAATTCCGATTTTGAATGTGCTGCCTTTCAGCAGACGGTCTTCCGGAGTCCGGTAGAAAACGTTCTGGTAGACGTAATTCGGACCCGGCCATGGATGACCGCAGAGCGGCTGCATGGAGATGGGTTGGAAGATGTCGATGAAATAATTGCGCCTGATGTGGCAGTGACGTCCGTGGTTTTCCAGTTCGAATCCGTTGTCGATCAGCCTTTCGCAGAGATTGTTTTCAAAGATCATGTGGTCGCCGTCCGAATTGGCAACCGCTTCAAACGCGTCATGAATATAACTGTTGCGGATAGTCCACGATTTTCCGATCCCGGAGGCGATTCCGTATTCATAGGGGGTGACAGCCCCGTTGAGACGGCTCTTGTGGACCCACCAGTAGAGACGTTTTTTTTGGGGATCAACGCTGCGTTTTCCGCTTTTTACATCACTTAGCAGTTCCTGAACATCCCGGTAAACCGGGAAACTGTGAAATTCGCAGAACTCCAGTGTTATGTCTGCGCTGGTTTTTTCGCCGGTTTTGCCGATAATTTTTCCTCTTACACCCCCCATCCAGCATCCCAGGAAAAGAGCATTGCGGATGACAACGTGATTGCCGTCGACGTAGACGGCGGCAACGCCTGGGGTTTCAAAAGTGATGCCGTCAAGAATGACATGAAGGTCCCGGTTCCTGCCGCCCAGAAGTCCGAAATTGAAAGCCCTGGTTCCGGATTTGTCCAATTTGTCCTTTGAGGACGGGGCGACTGCCATGACATGGTGGTTCGGATTGACGGAGCCGTATTTGCCGTCTTGACGCAACCGGACAAAAAGCTTGCCGTCCGCCTGAACGAATCCGTGCCGCGGTCCTGGAACTCCCGGTGTGGCTTCCAGTTTCTTCAGCGCATCAAGCGAGCGGTAGGGATAGAGATCTACTTCATCGTACAGGACCCGGCTGGGGGCCGCGGCACTGTACGGTACAGAATAGATCTGATTTTCCGCATCCGCAAGAGCCCACTGCACTTTTTTGTTCCGGATGGACGGATCCGCCCCTGTGAGAATCACTCTCCGCCGTTCAATTTTATCCGCCCGGAAAGTAACCGGTTTTCCCGGTTGTCCGAAGCGTTTCAGGTGGACCGACTCAAAATAGACTCCGGGCATAATGATTACAGTGTCTCCGGGATTGACTTGATCGGCCGCCTGTTGAATTGTTGTATACGGTGCGTTCTTTGAGCCGTCGCCCGCCGGGGATGCATTGCAATCCACATAAAGTTCTGCGGCGGACACGCTGCAGGCGATCATACAGGAAAATAATGCCAGAATTCTGTTTGCCATGTTCCGGTTCTTTCTGTTCCATTGAAATTTTTTGTCTGGAGCGGAGAAGACAGCTCCGGCTGGTATTTGCATTAAAAAACACCGAAGCCGTTTTTCCGCTCGTTGTGTTTGATGTCAGAAGTATTTGTGGAAAGTCATGAATTGGTCGAAATAACCTCCTTGTGCCACGCTGGTGGGGCTCCAGATGATTCGTGTTTTTTCGATGATGTCCGCCGGGCTGTTGCTGTCGACATGCCCGTCGATCCAGAGGATATTTGCTCTCTTGTTGTGACTCATCATAATTCCGGCGCTTGCGCTTTTGAATGAGATCGAATACCATTGGCTGTCCCGTGCTTTCGCATAAGAATCGCCCAGAGCGAAGAATTTGGACGGCGATTTAATTCTCGCCAGAGGCGCAATGAAACTTTTGTCCGGCTTTTTTTCGTCGATGAATGGAGCGGAGTCTTTGTCCAGTCTCGTGAGCGGATGGTTTTTGGCGTTGGCGATTGTTCCGTACAGAATCAGATGATTCTTGCCGGCGTCAAGGTCAGTAGCATTCGGACCACCGCAGAATCCGGTTTTTGGAGGCGTCACGAACGGTTGAATGTTTGGACATCTGAAAATATCTTTGGAATCCAGATAATTTGTTGCCACAGCAATGGTCGAATCTTGTCCGTAAAACTTCCGGTGTTTGCTTGACAGCAGGTGCGCATAAGTTATCGGAGTTGTTCCGGAAGTTTTTTTATCATAGGAGTTGTAGAGCGTTATGACATCATGAAAATCCTGGGCATACATGTGCAGCGCTGTTCCAATCTGCTTCTGATTGGATGTGCACAGTATCGTTCGACCTTTTTCCAGCGCCTTATTCAATGCCGGAAGAAGCAATGAAGCCAGAATTGCGATGACCGCGATCGTTACGAGAAGCTCTACAATGGTGAATTTTTCATATTTCCTGTTCATGACAGCCTCCATTTATTATTTTTTTCTGGTTGAGCAGTTCCAAAAAGATTGGCAGTTGTCGCCGTGGTTAAGATTCACTCATTGCGGCGGCCCGTTCGGCAGAGAGCGCCGATTCCGGCTGTTTGCCTGCCGCAAAACGTTCGATTTCATCGGCAAGGCAGTTCCAGCGCTGTTCGAATTCTATCGAGTTGTTGGCCCGGTGAGGCGTCAGAAGAACTCGCTCCATCGTCCGCAACGGCGAATCGCTTTCCAGCGGTTCATTCTCGAAGACATCGAGTGCGAGGAAGATCTGTTTTGTCTGCGCCGCCTCAATCATTGCTGCTTGATCCACCATTTTTCCCCGGGCGATGTTGACGAACAGCGCATCCTCCTGCATTGCGGCAAACTGTTTCGCGCCGACCATGTGGAAAGTGTCGGCATTGCTGCCGCCCGCCAGAATGATCACTTCATTGTCGCGGAATGCTTCATCGAGAGAGACCTTTTTTACTCCCGCTTTTGCCGCGTCTTCGTTTGTGAGATGGCGTGACACGACCGAGAGCTCTGGAGTGAAGTTCCGGAAGAGACGTATGATTGCACCGCCGATCCGTCCGAAGCCGATAACCGCCACTTTGCGGTTGGAAAGGATTCGTGTGCGCGGATATTTGAATCGCGGCCAGGCTTCCCCGGAAACCATGTCATGATGATAGTGAGCAATCCGCAACAGAGAGGCGAGCACGAGTCCGAGTGTGTATTCCGCCATTGGCTGTTCCCGCGATGCTCCGGTGTGAATGACCGTGATTCCTTTCCGCAGAGCGTACAGATCGGCGATGTTCTGCCGAGTTCCGCCGTAGGTTGAGGCGATCAGCCGGAGCTGCGGCGCCGCATCAATCACCCGTTCCGTAACCAGCATCTGCGCGGTGAACGGGACAAGTACCGCTTCATGACCGGGGAGGCTGCGCAGCAGCGCATCCTCGCTGATTTCTTCGATTTCAGTAATTTCGCAATGTTCGGCGATCCGGGCGCGGGCGGCAGGATCGGCGATTTTTCCAAGAGACAGCAGAGTTATTTTCTTTGACATGTTTTCCTCCTTACCGCCCCATCCAGCCGCCGTCGACCAGATAGATTGAACCGTTGACATAATTGCTTGCGGGAGAGGCGAGAAAAACTGCCACTCCTTTGAAATCCTCCGGCGTGCCCCAGCGTCCGGCGGGGATGCGCTCGAGGATCGCCCGGCTGCGTTCGGGATCGTCGCGCAGCGCCTGCGTGTTGTCAGTCGCAATATAGCCCGGAGCGATGCCGTTGACGTTTACGCCGTGTTTCGCCCATTCGTTGGAGAGAGCCATCACCAGTTCCCCGACTCCCGCTTTGCTTGCCGCGTAGCCGGGGACGTTGATTCCCCCCTGGAAGGTCAGCAGCGAACAGGTGAAAATAATTTTCCCCGACTGGCGTTTCACCATGTCCCGGCCGAATTCCCGGGCGAGAATAAACTGCGATGAGAGGTTGGTTTCAAGCACTTTGTCCCAGAAATCGTCCGGATGCTCCGCCGCGGGTTTGCGCAGAATGGTTCCGGCATTGTTGAACAGAATGTCGATCGGCGGCTGTTCCGCTTTGACTGCGGCAATCCAGCGGTAAAGTGCCGCCCGGTCGGAGAAATCGCACTGATACGGTGTGAATCTCCGTCCGAGTGCACGGACTTTCTGTTCAGTTTCGCTGCCGGGACGCAATGAAGCGGAAACACCGATGATATCCGCACCCGCCTCGGCAAGCCCGATGGCGATTCCCTGGCCGATGCCGCGGGAACAGCCTGTGACGATGGCTGTTTTGCCATCCAGTTTGAATTGATCGAGAATCATGATTTATGCCTCCTTCTGACAACGGATCAATATTTTCATCGCATCGGGAGCCTGTCCGAGATATTCGAACGCGTTCTGCAGCTCCGTGAGCGGAAAGACGCGGGTGATCAGGCGGTCGAACGGCAGCTCATGTGCCGCAACCAGCTGAATCGCCTGTTCAAAATCTTCTCTTTCGTATACGCGGGCGCCGATCATCGCAAGTTCTTTCCAGAAAAATTTGTGCAGATCGACCGGTACGGGTTTGGGGTAGATCGCCACCATGACAATCGTGCCGCGCGGACGTGCGGCCTCGGTGATGAGGCGCGCACCGGCTTCGGAACCTGTCACTTCAAACACAACGTCGGCGCCGGAGCCTCCGGTTTCCCGGCGGATGCGGGCGACCGGGTCTTCCGATTTCGGATCAATGACGTCGAATCCGAGTTCACGTGCAAGGCGGATGCGGGCAGGATTGATTTCGATTACGGTGATGCGTCCTCCGGCTTTGCGCGCGGTGAGCGCGATCAGCATGCCGATCGGACCTCCGCCGTTGACCACGACGCAGTCATCTTTTTTCAGTCCGGAACGGCGGACATCGTGGCATGCAACCGCCTCTGGTTCGACCAATGCGGCAAGATCCATCGGCATATTGTCCGGCAGTCGGTGAAGCAGTCGGGCTGGAACAACCCACTCTTCGGCGAAGGCGCCAGGGGTTTCGATTCCGAGAAATTTCAGGTTTTCGCAGATATGAGTGAATCCTGAGCGGCAGGTGTTGCAGTGCCCGCAGTTGTCGAGCGGGCGCACGGTCACGGCGTCGCCGACTTGAAAGCCGGTTACATTTTCGCCGAGACGGAGAATCCGTCCGCTCATTTCGTGCCCGACAGCCTGAGGCGGATGAACCCGCTGATCCATGTGCCCTTTGAAGATGTGGACGTCTGTGCCGCAGATGCCGCAGTATTCGACGGCGACGGCGACTTCCCCCGGACCGGGAAGAGCGGCGGGGATCTCCCGGCATTCGATCCGGCCGGGACGGATGTATTGAGCGGCTTTCATTTTAGAAGTATCCTCCGTTTGCGACCACTTGGGTCGGTTTCATTCCGGAATTGACCATTCCGCGGATTTTGTCTTCTTTGAGCAGAAGCGCTTCCGCTTTTTCCAGAACTTCGAGAGTGATTTCCGCGGGAATGCGGATTGCTCCGTCGATGTCGCCGAAGATCCAGTCTCCCGGGTTGATGACGATTTCTCCGATGCGGATGGGTTTCTGATAGTAGTACATGCGGAAGCGTCCCAGCATTCCAACGTTGGTCCGGTACTTGAGAAAAACAGGGAAGCCTTGCTTGAGAATCGCTTCCGTGTCGCGGATGCCGTTGATGAATGCTCCGCGGCAGCCGTTCCGCAGAGCGGCCATTGTCATGACTTCCCCCCACTGGGCTGTGACGGTGTCGCCGGTGCAGTCCCACATGACGATGCTTTCCGGCGGAAGTTCTTCGAGCATTTTTGCGCGCATTTCGAACTCTCCGTCGGTTGTGATGTCCGGTGCGCCCTTGATGGTGAACGCGCGTCCGCAGAGTTTCATGTCGCGGTTCAGCGGCTGATACTCCGAGGGGAGCGCCGCATGCATTTTGTAGTCGAACCGCAGGATGTCGTTGACGGCGCCCGAGTAGAGCCTTAAGTAACGTTCGCGCAGTTCGCTGTCAGAAACAATTTGTTTGGAATTCATTTATTTTCCTCCTTCCATCACCTCGTCGAACGAGGGGATCAGTTTGTTGATGTAAAGCTGTTCAGCCTGTCCGAAAGCGAGAATGATCGGACCGGCGGCGTGGACATCGTTGCATTTCCAGGGATGTGTTGCGTAGGATGCTATTGTCGCGTCTCCCGGAGCGAGGCACCCTGTGCAGCAGTGATACACAGAACCGTCAAGGGCGACATAGCGTGAGAGCCCGCGCAGCCCGCGCAGAAAAGGCTTGGTCACTTTTTCCCGGTCGAGCGAACCGTTTTTGATGCCTCGTCCCATCCCGTAAAGGATCAGGCCGGTTCCGGAGCTTTCCTGATAGCTGCCGGGATCTTCCATGCACTGATGGAACATTCCCTCTTCATCCTGTACGGCGAGGCAGCCGTCGATTACTTCGCGGAGGGCATGCTGCACTTCTCCGCGCCGCGGGAAATCCTGCGGGAGGTCGTAGCAGAGCTCGGACATTGCGAGCACTCCCCAGCCTACACCCCGGCTCCAGACGGCAGAGAGCTTTCCGGCATTCCGCACCTGGTGATAGAGTTTCGTTTCGGGAGAAAGCAGGGCCTTGTGGTGACCAAGCATCTGGTGAACGCTCTCCTCAATGAAATCGTTCCGTCCGGTCGCTTTGCCGACCCAGACCAAAAAGGGGCAGACCGCGAACACGGTGTCGATCCAGAGAAATTCTCCCGGGCGGTTCGGGTAGATGAAGAGTCCGTCGGTATCGCGCGGAAATTCACGGCAGAGCCGTTCCGCGGCAGCTGTCAGTGTCTCTTCCGCTTCCGGCAGATAGCCGCGCGCCAGCAGCCAGGCGGTGGCATTGCCCCCAAGCTGATAGATCCAGGAGTTGTAGGCGCCGGCAACCGATGGAACCCGCCCGGCGAGATATTCCCGCGCCAGCTGTTTCGACTCTTCAAGAATCGCTTCATTCCGGGTGAATTTGCCGATCCGCTCCCAGGCGCTCAGCGCCAGGATTGAGGCATAAGAATACAATCCGTGATTTTGCCGGAAAACCCGCCATGCTTTCCGGGCAACCTCTTCGTACCCTGGCCATGAGGAGTGTTCATTCATTGTTCAAATCCTTTCATTTTTTCATCAATGATATACTCTGCCTATATCCATAGTAAAATATAACATATCCTCTTGCGCATGTCAAGTCAATCAATGAAAAAATTTGATTTTTCTTTTTTTTGAACTAAATTATATCTATGCTGAAAAAATGGAGAAGGTATGGCGAATAGTGATCTGATCGGCTCGCTTGTGCGGGCAATGGAAATTCTGAAGATGATCGGCAATTCCCCTTCGGGGTGCCGAGTGGAGGAAATGTGTGCGGCGCTGCAGTTGAAGGCCCCGACAGTTTACAATATTCTGCGGACGCTGTCCTCGGAGGAATTTGTTGAACGGCGAAACGGATACTTCTGCCTGGGACGGGAGTTCAGGCGTCTTGCCGGGTGTATGGAAAATGGCTTGCTGGAGGATGCCGCAGAGACGGAACTTCTGGCGCTTTACCAGCGGATGCCGAAAGGAACGGCGATCTTCGGGATTGCTACGCGGCAGGGGGTGGAACAGACGCACCGGATCAGCTTTGACCGTCCGGGTGTGATTCAGACATTGCCGAACGAGCTCATGCACCCTTATGCGACAGCGGCTGGGCTGATCGGACTGGCATTTGCGGATGAGGAAAGCTTTCTTCAGCAGAGCGAGAAGTGGCCGTTTGCTGAGTTCGGAGCGCATCTGTGGAAGAGCCGGGCGAAGCTGGATGCCTTTCTTGCGCAGGTGAGAAAGGAAAAATTGGCGCTTTCTCCCTTCGACAGAGATTTGTTCTGGCGTCTTTCCGGAGCAATAACCGATAAAGACGACCGTCTCTATGCAGTGGTTGGTGTCAGTGTTCCCGCAGTACACCTCAATGCGGAGATGGAAAAGATGGTGACGAAGGAAGTTTGCAGATCAGCGAAGAGTCTTACCCGGGTTTTGCGTGAACGGTTGTAACCGGAATCCCGGATATTCGCGCTCTGCGATACTGGCAGAAGTTGTTGTCCCGTAAGCTGTCAGAAAGGAAACAGACTGAAGTTGGACTCAAAAAAACTCGTTTTCAGACGCTTCCTTTTGAGACGCAAATCATCAAACGGTATTAGACAAAGCAGAGCCGTGCTGAAGAGGCATTGATCGAAATGTACTTGGCTGGAGTTTTTGTTCGTTGACTGGAAGATATCGGCGAATGCTCAACATTGTCGCCGGGAAATTTTGGAAAATGAACTTGAATTTGGACGGGTTCTGCGTCTTCGGAACGGCTCGAGAGAGAGATTCGACGCAGAACCCGCGTAATCGGAGCATTCCCGGATGGCTATTTCGGCATGATGCAGGCCAGAGCAAGACTCAGACATATTTCGATGACAAAAAGGGAAACTTGCCAGTATTTGAACACTTGCAAACTTTACAAGACGGTGCAAATTAACAAAGGAACAATAATCTGTCAGAAACAAATGTGCGCAAAAATTCGGCTACTACCCGTTGTGATGGAATGAAAAACGGATTTCCCGCGAACCTGCGGGAAATCCGTTGAGAGAAAGAATACCGTCTTCGGAAATGTCGGATTATTTCTTTTTATCCACTTCCTCGTAAATTTTCCAGATGCCGTTCACCTTCTTGAGCTTGCTGACTGTGATTTCCGTGATGATTTCATCGGATTCAAGGTCTTTGAAGGATTGGGCGGTGTAGGTGACGGTTGCGAGAGAGCCGTCGTATTTGGGACCGGGGTTGATTTTGAAGTTTTCGCCGTATTTTTCCATAAGAAGTTTGGTCCATTCGTCGGCGTTGCGGATTGCATTGCGTTCGCGTTCGTGACGGGCTTTGAGGGCGCGTTCGCGCTTCATTTTAACGGCGAGAGCGGCGGAATAGCGGAGAAGTTCTTCATCGTTGACGGGGTCAAGATGCCATCCACCTTTAGCGAGAATGGAGGCGGCTTCTTCGGGTTCAACGAGGTATGAGGTGCCGGTGTATCGGTAGAGGATTTTTGCGATGGCGGCGGCTTTGGCTTCGTAGGAGGGGTCGTCCGCAAAGCGGACGGGAGAAAAGGCGTCGGGATATTTTTTTCTGTATTTATCACCAAATAAGAACTTATCCCTAAATAAAGACTTGAAATGAAAGAAATATGTGCTATATTACGTTG
>ERZ1034842.10-NODE-10-length-149069-cov-17.221321_pt1 | contig 149069 bp, 196 predicted proteins | sample MGYA00520634_ERZ1034842 | MGnify/ENA primary metagenome ERZ1034842 (study PRJEB33766, sample SAMN09781734) | gut metagenome | biome: gut microbiome | host: Homo sapiens | place: Madagascar | study: EMG produced TPA metagenomics assembly of the PRJNA485056 data... | reverse complement strand
GCTTATTTTTACTTCTATCATCTTGCGCGACTCCTCAATCGAGTAGATCGGCCAGCTGTGCGGTCTCGCTGCGTTCTGTTTTCGGCATATATACGTAAGCGAAGTGCGGATTTCCAGTCAAAGCAGAGATTGCCTTGCGCATGCCGCTGTTGTTTTCAAACACCGCCTCGTCTGTTTGCTTCAAGTCCGCTCTCTCCACCTAAGTGATCAGCAAGAGGTCCAGCGAATGATGCCGCGCCTAACTTTTCCAATAGGGTACCGGGAAGTGCGCCAAGTTCTTTCGTGTTTTTGACTTCGATGTTGTTGCGAATCCAGATCAGCTTGTCTACCTTGTGTTTCTCGATCATATCAATAGCAGATGATACCATGAGCATCGTTTTACCACTGCCGAATGTTCCAGCCAGCATCTTTACGGTGATATCGTCGTTCTGCAGCATATCAAAAGCCAGTCTCTGTTGATCATTGCGGGGGCGGATGTCGCCAGTGAAGCGGTTGCTGATTTTCTTATACTTAATAGGTACATAGCGCGAACCATTCCATCGAATTCCAGCTGTATTGCCATCTGCGTCGGCATTTGGAATCAAGATATAGCCGTTCGTGGGAGTATCAAACAGGTTCTTCTGCTCGGCGTCCTTAGAGTAGGCCATTGCTAATGCTTCCTCGCCACCGTCTTCTAGAGCAACCACGGTCCAGCCAGTGTAAGCATTGTTGGCACCACCAGTATCAAGAGACAATTCACAGGGCAGTTTCATAACCTGCTGCGCAAGATTGAAGCAGCTTAGGTCACTGGTAACAAAACAAAAGGAATCGATCAGCGTGGTAAGTTCTGCGGCTTCATTGGCACTGTCGGCATCTAACTCTTTTGGAAGGTTGTCCAGTTTGTTCTGCAGCTCATTCAGATACCATCGGGCAGCAGCCATAATCGTTCCGTCGTTGTTGTCTTTGACTGGGACATCATTCATGATCGATAGTAGCTGTGGGTAGTCAATAGATACTACTGTGTACGCTGTGGGATGTTCGGCGAGCAGGCGAGTGACAGTGCGAGCCTTAGCTTTGGTGGCTTCATCCTTCTTGCCACTGGTCTTGATGTCTTCCAGCTCATAGAGAGTGACGTCGGCAATTAGGAACTGCTGCGCAAGCGATGTGTCAGGCGGGAGATCTAGTAAGGCAGAGGTATCATAGAATTTCATAGTGGATCATTGTCCTCCTTGATAAGGATGTAGTGGGTGTCGCTTTATGGTTAATATGTTTAAGTACTGTTTGTAAGGGCGAAATTTTGAGCTGCCAGAACATAGCGGGCGAGAAATGCTCTTAGCAGCACAAACGGGACTTAAATATATCATATCTATATTATACACCATATTTTTGTTATTTGCAAGCGAAATTGCATATATTTTCCGGGGCGATACGTTGTTTTTTGGCGATGCTGCGCAGGACGGCTGCTTAATGGATCGTTTAACAGCGTTTATGCGCGAAATGTGCGTTTTTAGTGGCATTTTTAACGTTTTTATGGCGAAATTTGACGTTTTTGATCAAAAAATGAGCGAAATTTAAGCGATCTGAGAAGGAGATTTTGGTCTTTGTATGGTACTAGCGGGATGAAATTACGATGATAGTGGCAATTTGTAACAATATAATATGATGTAAATTTGAACGATAATACGTTGTTTACCGGGTGATGCTTCGGGACGTTTTTGAGCTACGATGAGGCACTTGGAGATACTACGGTGTGTGGTGTGCTACGTAATCTTGATGGGCGAAATAATGGTTGCAGAGCGGTGGTTGACATGGCTATTGGGATCAAAATTGGGAAGTGAGGTGGTGCGCAGCTGGATGTAGAAATGTTGTGAACTGCGTGATGGGCTCGGGAGGTTTGGGACGTGATGGGGAGATAGAACAACTAAGCCCTTCGGGCTTCGCGCGGGCTGACCTCGGATTTTCAACCTGCCCCCCTCTTGCCCTGTCTACCATCCATTTTTTCTAGGATTCATGCGGGTTTTTGGCTAATATGACCTTTTGTTAAAAGGTGGGATTAGGTAGTCCCTGAATACGGAATTTATACCTATTTATATATAGGCGACTTTCCATTCTGTTTTTGTGGACGGTGGATTTTGGCGTTTGTGTGCTTGTTGCAAAAATAAATGGATGGTCTATACTGTAGACACTCCAAGGGGAGCGGGAAACACCGGAACGGCACCCACACCCCGGCAGAGGAATCCGCACCTTGAAAATTTTACAGTCACTTTTTGCGTGGGGCGTTTATACGCCGGCGGGCAAGTCGTTTATGCGGTTTATCTGTATTACTACGCTATAAGTGTCTGAAAAATTTGTGCGTACCGAAATGGATGGGCAAGCATTACAGCCATAATTCCCCAAAACGGGGGAGAAACTGCCAAAGTAGGGCGTACCTTGAAAACTGAACAAAAGGCAGAACCTAAGATAACACCACGGGGACTGTTATGCGCAAGCATAGTTTTGTAGAAAACGCCAAGGTCAGAGCTGGCGATAATAGATACAATACCAAAGATAGTACGGTTGTTTGATGGCGTAGAACCGCCTAGAGGAGAAAAAAGCTCTTGTACCACCCCTACTATAAGCTAGAATAGCGGGCAAGGGTGCAAGCAAAAGAACGCCATTAGTTCCAGATGGGTAAAGTGCGCCAAGACTAACTAACGCACGATGGACAGCACACGGGCTGTATAAGTCCGTGCCATAATGGAACACGGGCAACAGTGCAATGGCCTAGAGAAAAGCACATACCCAAAAGCATATAAGCTACAACTGTGGCTTTACATAAAAGAGACGGTCATCGGTATGCACTCTCCAAAAGCGTACCGTACCAGAGCGCTAAACAATCCGGTTTAGTGCAAGTTTTTATAAGACAAGAGGTAACTATTATGCTGAAAGTTTATGCTGACTATGAGACTATTGTCAAAAATGGCCAGACTAACACACTGGCTGTTTTGGAACTGGTCAAGTTTCTGAACGAACAGGGGGGCGTCTTGACCAAAGAACAGGGTGACGCTGTACGCAAAACCCTTGACCAGCGTGTTGAAGAGGATAACTCTGCAAAGTGTGATGCACGCTGTGGGGAACTGTGCGCTATGGAGCGTTCCGATATGTGGAAAGTTTACGCCCCTAACCCCTATTACATGGGCGTAAAAATCACTGTTGACGCCAAGACCAACGCCCTGACTGTGCAGGATGCAAAGATTCCGCTCAAGTTCAAGACTTTGGAACGGCATTACCAGATTCTGAAGTCCGTAGAAGTCGGCGATGATGGCAAGCCCCGTCCCAACAGCGCTGTTACTTTGTGCTCTGATGCAAGTTATAGCAAGCTCATTATGCTGTTCAATGGCCTGTTGGTTGAAGAAACTGCAACAGAACTGGGCTCTAATAAGCTCCAGCGTTCTACTAAGGTTGTGGAAGCACTGACTGAAAAGGGTCTGGATTGCTTTACCGGCACTATCAACAAGGCCAAGCGTCTCCAGCAGCTCCAGTCCATCTGGAATGCTATGCTTCCTGAAGAACTCGCCAAAGATTGCAAGGCTTTGTCTTGTGACGTATCTTTCATGAAAAAGGCCGCATTCCGTGTTAAGGGCAACTCTGTCAACGGCATTGGTGACCGTGCCATGGTAGACTTTGTGGTTGTCACGCTGGCCGCTGGCCTGTCTTTCGATGGTAAGGCTCGTACTCTCAAGTATAACACCACCAGCAAGTCCAAGTTCTTTGTGAGTGACAAGTAATCCCACGCACTAACGGATACCCTTTCGAGGTCGCACCGTTCAAAGCGGCCTCTTTCCAACGCGGTATGCGTAGCGTCTTAGAGTGTGGCGCATTTTGTACACTCAGAAAAAGAGGTTTTATGACGACTAAAAAGCTGTGCGTTATGTATAAGAGGGCGTATATTGCCAACTTACTCAAGCCCACGCCGATTCATAACCGGGAATTGGCAGAAATCGAATTTCAGTGCATTAGTGCCGGAATAACCGATGTTATCCTCTTTGACCTTCAGTCGTGGTGCAAGCGAATGGTTAATAGAAGAATGATCATTGAGGAAGACGTTGAAAAACTTAACCTAATTATTGTTGGTTAATGCCGTGAGTTAGTGGGCACGGGCAGAAAGCATCCCACTACCATGGGCGCAAGCCCTTTCAAGTCAAGCGAAAAGAGGTTATTGTTATGGATTGCCCTTATATCATTCGTGAGAACATCGGCTTTGACCATGTTCGTGAGCATGGTTATTATGACCCCATGGAAATGGCCTATGACCTGACCCACGACTTTGCAAGTGCAGATGTCGAGGTCATCACTCGCCATGCGTACAATGTCGTTATGAAAAGTGGTGAAAGACTTTCCGATGTGGACGACGAAACGGTGTTCAAGATGTTGAGCGCCGGTCTGCCTGTCAAGTACGTTGAGAACGCAAGGGATGGGTATATCATGTACTCTCGCCATGAAAGCAAGCCCTCTGTCAAGGTCAAGAGAGTCGGCGGTATCACCAGAGCAAAAGCGAGCCAACAATACGCTAACGCAATCGGCCCCAGTGTAACCCCAGAAACCCGGAATTTCACTGTTATCGTTTTATACGACAACGAGGTATGGGTCGGTAGTTTCTACGGAGAGAATATCACATTCGACTTTTTTGAGCGTCGAGCTAAAAACAACCTCACTGTTATGCTTTACAAAGGCAATCGCCTTGTTTGTCGTGCATTTAACGGTGTCAAAGAAGCGCAGCAGTAAGAAAGGAGCCGCGCAGCGATGAAATCAAAAATAATAACTGAAGTCCCGAGCATGACGTTAAACTGCTTTCTCCCGCAAATTCAGAACGCCTTGACGTGGCGCGGGGGCTTTAAACTAAGATTCTGATAGAAAAGAGAGGTAATTCGCTAAATGTTTAAAGACAAAAATGGCATAGTTATCCAGTGCGTCAATCGTAAAGGAATGACGTACAATGGGTGCAAAGTACCGTATATGGGACTATACGGCACGCTCAACGGCAAGGAATTTGTTGCGGAGCCTCGTCTGAACGTGAAAACCGGAGAGATGCGGCTCAAGCATCGTGACATGAAAACAAAATCCAGATGGGACGATATCCCCGATAAGGCTATTGTTTGCCATGTTATCGAAGCGGCAAAGGTTGGATGTATCAAGCTTTACAAGTGGGAAACCAAAATGGTAAATCCCAATCAGGACGAAATGAAAAAAGAGGCTTCTATTTGGCATAAAGAAGCTTCTAATCCTGACTGTATCCGACGTAAAAAGTATAAACTAAAATATCGTCAATCGTCTATGAGCGGCTACGGATACTCTGAACTTAGCTGCGCTCTTTACGGCGAATCCATTGAGATGAACGGAAAGCAGAAAAAGCTGAACCGCTCTATGCAGACATATATGGATGGAACTGGCATGAGTTCTTCTTTTGATAACAGAGATAGAAGGCCATTAAATCCGGTTTTTCCAGTCAAAAGTGGAAAGCGTTAATGAATTATTTATTGTTACCGTGATTCCATTGACCGTCTGAACCTAATTTTGGACTTGAATCATTCCCCAAATTTGAGTTTAGACAAGTGATTTTATCGGATTGAAGCTGTTTGAGTTCTTTTGGCGTAAACCGAACTTTGATAAATGTTCCATTCTTTTTCGCAATTCCTTGCCGTTTGTTACATAAATGCTTATAACATAATCCATCTTGAAAAACTGGGTTATTACATTTAGGTCTATAACAAGTCAATTTCGGTTTCATAGTATCACCTCTTAGCTAGATTATAGTTTAAACTTTTAATAAAATCAATTGGTCAACCCCAACGTCATTCGATTAAATTCGGCTGGCGTTTTCTTTTTACCTCTTTTCTCAGCCCCGCAAGGAGCGATACTGGGCGATTCACGGTACCAGGGCAGACGAAACCGTGACCAACGCGATAGCGTACACACAGAAAGGAAGCACACTATGAAATTTGTCAGAATCAACGGCGAAAACCACGCTGGATATGCTTTGCTTGATATCATCGAACACAAGACAACCAGCATGACCGTAGCAGAGCTGATTGAGGCTCTGTCTAAGTGCAGCCCGGATGCATACGTTACGTTCGGCAACCAGTATGACGATTATATCGTTGAAACTGTTAAGGAGGTATAAGCCATGGCAATCATCGCAATCGAATCCGCCCTCGATGTCGCAATTATGTTTGGTGATGTCGAGCTGGCGGAAATTTACACCGAAGCCTTAGAAGCGGCGGGCGTCCACTATGAGAGCACGGCCAAGTGCTGGGCATAACGAAAGGAGCACAGCGATATGGAAATGGATATTGGCGACTGGTACGCCGAACAGTATCTCCTCGACACTGATGGTCACATTGGTATCGAAATCCATGCAGAGGACGGCACTGTTATTGACCGTTTTCCGCTGAAAGACCGTGAAGCATGCGAACATTGGTTTGAATCTCAGCTTGTATGTGAGCGGTGTGCAACGCCCACGTGGTGCTAATCGAAAGGAGTACAAACAGTATGGATTACTTTAGTTCTCAGACGATTTTCTTTTGCGGTATCGTTGTTGGTATCGCATTTGCCGTATCGATTCAGCTTGCAATCAAAGAGCTGTTCCACCAGCGGCGCTCCTACCAGCGGCACACACACTAACAGCGTCCCTCGCAGAGCACAAGAAAGGAAGTATCATCATGAAATCAATTTCGGAATCCGTTCGCGGTGTGGCGGTCGTTATCGCAAGCGTTATGCTCGCAGCCACAATCTTTACAATGCCCGTTAATGCTGCAGAGCCCACAACTTATATCCAGTCCGGCACGATCTGGAGTGAAAGCGCCGGCGAGTACCAAGTACTCGATGATGCTGGCGAGTTGTGGGGCTTTACCGCCGGAGTTTATGATTATGTCATTGGACAGTATGTCGAGATGACTATGTCAGACGCGGGAACCCCAGACAATATCTATGACGACGCTCTCATTGCCGTGTCTCCTGTATGGTGCGGCTATGAAAGTAATATCGTTGGCCCTTTTGGCTACTACGTCGTTGATGGCTATATCGCAACTGATAACACGAACTGCCTCAGCTGCTGGGTGCGTGATTCTTACGGATCTTTATGGTTCTGGAACGGATTTTGCCCCAAACAGAAGGGCGAGCACGTTGTTCTCATTATGAATAGCAACGGCACACCCGACAAATTCTCAGATGATTCTATCGATGACATCTTGTGGAGCGAAGACGAGGTAGACTGAAATGGATTCTATGAAATTTGATATGTTGTCTATTGCGGCCGCTCTGTATGAAGGCGGCTGGCGTTCCAATATTGACGACTACGAACGGCTTGTAAGAGACTATCGTATGTCACAGAAAGAAGAGAGGTAATCTATTATGACTCAGTTGAAAGTACTTCAGTACGCACAGGCAGCCGCCATGGACAAGTGGTGGCTTTATGATGGGCTGGCCGACAAGTTCGTTGGCGAAAAGGCTGGCGAGATGGCGCGGAATATGGCAAACGAAATCATGAATGACGTCAAAGAAATCGGCGTTATGATTGATGCAGAAGAAAAGCGTCTCCGAGCCGAGGCTGAAAAGCAGCGCAAGCAGGAGCAGGCCGCAAGAGCACAGCAGGCACAGCAGGTACAGCAGCAGGAGCGCCCCGCCGCAGGGCGTATTGTGGATGATGACATGAAATGGACTATTGCTATCCGATATAAAGATGGCAGCGAAACCGTTTCCAGATTCTCCAATGAAGACATCGCCCGCAGGGCATACGAAACAATCCGGATGCTGGATAAGGGGATTGCCGAATCGAATTTTTCCCGTATGACCTTGACCCACAAGAATATCGTCGTGAAATCATACGAGCGAGACTGAGAGGTGCAGCGATGTATTTCAACTTCTTTTACGAGGACAACGCAGGGGATATCTTTGTGTTTGTCTACTATCGCGACGACCTCATCAATGTTGTGCATCTGCGTGGCGATGAAAGCATCGAATCTGTGATGGATTCTTGTGATAGCGGCTGGCCGTTTGCTGATGAGTACAACCCGGAAGACTACGGCGGGTTGAGTATGACAGCGTTTCTTGCCGAACTCGACATTATGGGCGCAGAAGTCATCGCCGAAATCAATGGTCGTGAGCCGATTCTGTATCCTGAAGATATGGGAGCTGCAGGACGCAAGCTATTTCAGAGTTTGATTGCGGAAAGGAGCGCAGCCGTATGATCGTCAGTGAAATCTACGAAACCATGGCGGGCGACCTCTATGGTGTGGTTCTGAATGAGGATATCAAAATCATTCGGGTTGTCAAAATCAATGACCGCGAACTTACCCCTGATTTTTTCCGGCGAGCAAGAATGGGATTCCTTACCGAGCATTCGTATGACCAGTTGCCCAAGGAAAAGATGTGGCGGTGTATTGAATCGAACTGCCGTCTGGTGGCGACCATCACAAACTGTCACGGCTTCATTGTACATGGCGATCACGATATGACACGCAGCAGTCGTAAGATGTTTGGCAAGAGAGCTCGAATGAATTACGACCGCAGATACAACGGAGGTGCCAACTATGGTGGAACAATTCACAGTCGAGCCAACTACTGCCGCAAAGCAAACCAGTTCGCCTAAAGCAATCGCAGTGTGTCCCATCGCTAATTTCGGCGGTTATGAAATCTACGAATGTGACAATGAGCGCGTTCATGTAGGTATCAACAACGGCGATGCGATTGAGGACTGTGGGACACGCCAAGTCAAATATACGTCAAGTGGGCGTCCGTACTTCAATCTGGGCGGGCAGCACCACTATATCGATGATTTCATCAAAATCTAAGGAGATCAGGATGCTTGAATGGCAAGAGCTTTGTAGCCGCGCCATCTGGGTCACAGTTGGAATCTTTGTTGTTCCATATGCTGGGATTCAGATTGGTCGTGGCTTTTATTATCTGGACGAGTTCCCGCGATTCAATCGAATTTGTCGGGGCTTGTATCGTGCGGTGAAAAATTTGGTGAGCGGCATCGTAGCTGTTTATCAAGATTGTCCGTGCGAATTTGTTTTGTATAGCACAGCAGTGATTGTGATTATTGCTGTTGCGATAAATAAAGCGGCGACACTCATTTAAGGGCGTTGCTACACACAATTTAATCAAAAGAGAGAGGTAAGAAAAATGTTGTTTTATCGTACTAAGCGTGAAGCCAACAACAAACCCATGTATCGCGGCAAGGGCAAGCGCAAGGATGAGGAAATTTGGAGTATCTACATCGCAGACGAGCTGTTCACCGAGGCCGAAGTCAAGCGAATGAACTTGAATCTGGCTTATCTTGAGCAGGTCGAAATCTCCCGGCGGCAGACACACCATCAGGGATGTTATCGTGTGGCGAATTTTGACGCCAACATTACGGCTGTGAAACCGGTAAAGCAGGCTCCGGTCAAGATGCTTCCTAAGCAGGCCGAGATTGAAGTTGTCAAGCGCCTGAATGACCGGCGCGTATATAAGAAGCATAAGTGTCTTTGCCCCGACAATCGGCCGACTACCAAATTCGTTCGATACCGCGTTGCAAATGATGCGGCTGCGGCGAACAAGTAAAGCAATTTCCAGAAATCTCCTATATACATAACGCAATTGCGAATGATATATTTCTTATAATGGAGTGATGTATATAACTAAAAAAGACCAAAAAATCGTAGAACTCTTTCGAAATAAATATCCTGAAACGCTTTTTATCAACGGAGTCGAACTAACTGTTGTAAATAAAATTTTCAAAGAAGATTTTTCTGTAACAATAATTGCAGTAGCAACGTCGACTTGTAAAAAAGGGATTTGTACAGGATTTATTTTGATATGGAATCATTGTTCGTCACTTGATAACTTAGGACGGTATAATACGTCTTTTTGCCATAAATATAATCTTGTAGACGAGCAGTGGATTTATTAAACGAAGTTTTCGCAGAGGGAACTCCGGTAGCACAGCTGTTGTACCGCCGGAGTTTAATGCGGCTACTGGTTCTGCAGAACTGGTACTGGTCCCAAGCCCAGAACGCAATCGCAAGTGGCGCACATAGCGTCACGATCGAAGCGGTTGCACAAACAGAAGGGCGCTCCACTGATCCTAATGAAATTGACACTGATTTGATGTGATGGCCACACAAATATAATCAGAAGACTAAAGTAGATTAGGCAGTTCCACATTAAGTGAGCGAAACTAAACGAAAGGAGGGTTTATAGCTTGAATTGTAAAATCAGTTACCGCCCGCTAGGAGTGGTCTTTGGTGCAAGGGTCGCGTCTTACTCCAATGAGAAAATTTTCATGGGATGGCGATACAAACTGTTCTGACACCTAACAATATACTTGATGAAACGAATAGACTTTCGGTGCCCCTCTGGACACCGTTCAAGAGGCCAAAAGTCAGCGGCCTCTTTTATGATCGCTGCAAAATTGATTGGCGGTAGTCATTTTAATGGACCTGTATAAGGGTGTTATAAAAGGCAAGTCAATCAATCGCATCCATAAGTCCTTACGAGTATATTAAGGCCGGGTCTGATAGCACCCGTTTAAAATCCTATCTGGCGCAGCCGGCCAACTTTGTATTGATATTCTATAAAGCTATTATGTAAACAGTGGCTGAAACCGGGCGACTGGTGGTACCGGGGCAGACGTAACCACATCCACTACTTGCGTAGCAAACACAATAACACACAGTTAAAAGGAGCACATACCTATGAATGTACCTGTATATATCGTTGAGAATAGTTATTACAAGCAGGACGATAAGTTCTCTTGGAACGAATACGCTCACGATGTTCAGTCTGTACATAAGAATTCTGAGAGCGCCCTCGATGTCCTTCATGTCATTTATAAGGAAGCAACTCAGAATCCCGGCATTTTTGATGTGCAGATCAATGAAGAAACGGCGATTCCGTATGTGATTTATCGTTGGAAGAACGCCAAAAACCAACAACGCGAACGTTTCGTGAAAATCACAATTCGTGACTTGACTTGAAAGGAGCTCTACACAATATGAACGATGTATCTGGCAGCGCATGCAGCGGCACACTCCGCAAGTATGATATCGTTCTGTATCGTGACTCTTTTGGATTTCAACCATTCAAAACGATCTGTCGTGAATTTGCAAGTTATGACGAGGCGAGACGATGGGCGGCCAATGCGATGCACAATGATCCTAAAGCTCGCAGCGTGAATACGTTCTTTCATTATTGAAGGAGATATAAATATGGTTATCAACATGACTGAACTTCCCATTATGAGTTGGTCTCCGGGGCAGTTCGAAGCAGCTCGTAAGCTCTGCACAGATGGTATCATTCGCGCTTACAGTCTGCCAACAATCCTCCCACAGGACAATACAATTTACGTTACGGGTATGGCGTTGGAAACTGAACAGAATATCATGCATCAATTCGGGACTGATAACATTGATGCAATTATCGTTCAGGGTGAACCTATTTTTGTGTATGCTTTTGTTAATGCGTGCAAGGGAGAGCTTAAGAAAATCAATTGCTATTCGCCCTGCTACGATAGCGACGGTAAGTTCGTGAAGTTCAGGAGGTTCTAACGCTGTAGCGTGTAAGGAGTTCCTAATGAAACCATTAAGAGATAATCCTATCGAAGAAGGAATTGATGCTTTCTTTGAAGAAAAACAAAGACTCGAAGAAGAAAAGCAAAAACTTGAAAATGAAATTCGAGATTATGAACAGAAATATTTAGATCAATATTATGATCAATTATACGAACAAGAACTTTCCGAACGCTGGGAGTTTTATAAGGAGACATTATATGAGTGATGCAGGACGTTGGAAGCTCGGTAAAGATATGCTCACCAGCGATGCGATTCTTGATCCCGTCACGTTTGATGATCTGATTCTGGCTCTGAAATGCAACTACGCATATATCGGCGAAACAGCAGTCAGAACCCAGATGAAAGAAATTCTGGATCAGCGACTGGAAGATGTAAAATATCTGATTGAAAACAATATTGATGAAATCATTGCGCTGGCAAGGGATGAACAGCTTGAAGACGCTGGCCATGATGATATCACACTCGAAGAATAGGAGTAAGATATGTTTGTCTTGACTGAAATTGTGGCCAATAATGTTTCTGCATACGTTGGTAATATCCATGTATCAAACAATGTGGAAGAGCTTCAAAAAATTATGAATGCTGATTTTGACCACGATTTGAAAGAAGCAAATGATCTTTGGATGGATTGCGGATCTAATCTCAATGATAAGCCGCTGTTTATTTGTCACACATATTCTGCAAGAATCAAAACGTTAAAAGAATTCAAAAGCTGGTCGATTATGAAAGTGCCAGGGGAGGTGACGCAATCGTGAAAACCGAAATCAATGGGCAATCAGCCGAGCTGCTGTTCTATAACAATTGGATGTATAACGTAGTCCGTATCCAGAACGAACTCAAGCGCATCTTTGAGAACGAAGGCGGTGAAATGGTACAGCGAGACCGTTATCAAAAGCCACTCCAGTTGCCGTCAACTCCGACTTATGTGGTCAATCGCACACTGAAAGAGCAAATCAAACAGCTCAAAGAAAAGGTGTCATATCTGGAAACGCGCCCCATCAAATGCATGGAATCCTATCTTGATTACAAGAACAAACTGGAACGACTTCGACAGATTCCAAATGAACCGATTTTAAAAACCGGCGCACATGATTTCGTCCTGAATGATATGTATTACGGGATTCTGTTTGATGACAATATGTTTTTCGCTACATACTATGCAGTTGCGCATATTTCACACTCCGGTAATTATCGCATGGTTACATACGATTACTTTAAAAAAATGACGACCGAGTGGAAATACGACTGCTTATATCGATATGATTGCAGTGAGGCTGATATCAGAGAGATTGCTTATCAGATCTTCAATATGCTAATCAAACATAAAGCATTTCCAAAGCGCGGTAGTTCGGCTTATTTACATACAGTCACAATCTAAGAAGGGGGTATGAAGTATAATGAAATCGATTCTGGTTACATATGACGTCGCTAAGTGGAATAGCGAAACAGGTCGTTGGGAAGACGGCGAGGCAGGTGCTCGACTGGATTTCCTCGATGACTATATCGTTGGTGAACTTCAAGCAACCCTAAGTGCAGGAGCAAAACAGAGGTACAAGCCAACTAGCTGGTATGCGCTTCTCGATTTCCTGTCGAACTTGGAAGAGCTTCGTGGGCGGAGTTTTTCGCCGAGTTCAATCAAGACGATCGAAGTGATTTCTGAGGGAGCGTCGACTCTCTATTGTGGGAGGTAACAATTGATGAAAGTATCAATCGAAGAGAAGCGTGCCGAAGCCATCAAGCGAATGAAAGCGTTTGGATTCCTTCATGAAGCAATTGAATTGTTTGAGGCAGACGGTACACTGTTGTCCAGTGAGCCACCTTGGGGTGCATTTTACGCTCTGAACGATCAACAGAAAACAGCTGTCCACAAACTCGAAGAACAGTATGACTGCCTTGTGTACAGTGTGGTCCGGTCATTCCATCAGGAGCTCGGCGTCATTGACAATCTGCTTTATGTTAGCGACGAGAAAGATGAATGGCCGATGGATTGGGACGACATTGAAAATATGTGTCCTTGTATCTATGCTGTCAATTACAATACGCCAGAATTTTCCGAGTTTGGTTCAATCGGTGTGAAAATGGGCATTGGAGCAGGGCTGATTCGCATTAGTTAAACTTTTTTAAGTGTTACTTAATTCACCCCATACAGTTGTAAAATCTTCAAAAACCTACGCTAACTCACTTGACTATAACATCATACTGTTGTATAATAGAAGCTGGAAAGCTATATATTTTGATCGGTTTGGGCGAACTGGTCAATATGCAACGAAATGTATATTTATTCAATTATTCGATTCACAATTCAAAAAAAATCAAAAAGAAATAGCGAATGGGTTTGGGCGAAGTCCAATCGCGAAGCGCCTCTGATTTGAAGCCGTGGCGAGCGATGAGCGAGTGACGGCGAAAAAAAATTAGAAAAAGAATAGGATGTTTGATGTAGTGATGATGATGTGATAGTGATGGTTGTGTAGTAAGAGGATTATAGGAGTTAAAAGGATTGTTAAGGAAAAAAGAACCATCAGGGAGAACGGAGAGAAGGAAGCGAAAGCGAAGAAGCAGCGGAGAAGAAAGCAGGGAAGGAGAAAACCTTTATGACTGATATGACCAATTTTGAGCCCGGTCGATATGAATTCACCCTCGATAAGTTCGTCGGGCTTGTCCAACAGTACGATCAGTTCTCGATTCGGAGCGGTGACGATTCGTCTTTCGTTCTGATTCGGGTTCCGACCAAGTGGGTCAAGCTGGAGCAGGGCGCGGCTGGTGAGGACTTTATCACTTGTCGTAACAAGCGTAAGCGAGATGGTCATCTGTTCGAGATCAACGGCGACAAGGTGACTTTCGAGATTAAAAGCACTATTGGCGGCTTGGAGGGGTATCTTAAGTCGGATCTCGGCGAAGCTGTGTTTTATGTTTCGATGTGGTCTGATAAAGATGTCGCGGAACGCAGTTGATGCCGGCACACGTCGCCAGAACGGCATAGATGGCGCTATACGCGGTTTTGATGTGTTGTAATGGAATTTCATTGCGAAGCACAGAAAAGCCGTTGTAGGGTTTCCTAGCTGCCACGGAGAGCACGCGAAATGACAAAACAAGAATTGCATAGACGGGCACAGGCGTGAAATGAGGTGATATTATGACCGCGTTCGATAACACGTCTTGGGAAAACATCGCTGACACAACCACCGCAAGACAGTTATCGTAAAAACATCGAGATGAATACGTATTTCAGTTACGGCTGCCGGTTGACCGACAGTTACGCAAGGGTAGGATGAGGTATCCCGGGGCGGAGCTGCCTGCCTTCAGCCTCCAAATGAGTCGACGAACATCAGATCCAAAACCACTGGGCGTTGAGCAAGCGATTTGGTCGCAAAACGACTGAAACTCAACGAAGTAGCTCATCAGAGTTCGACAGGAAGCTCATCCAACAACCTACAAAACACGAAACGGAGGTACTCCAGATCAACTCGGAACCTTTTATATAACGGGTTGAAGAGCAACAACATCATTTAGATCTCGATGAATAATAATGCATAAATATGCAGAAAGGATGAATAATATACAATGATTTATGCATAGCCAATTAAGGCGCTGCCTAACGCCTATTATAAATAAGGTAGTCGACAAAAATAGTACAAAAAATATGTTTAAGTTCTGTTTATAATGGCAATTGACGACACAGAGAAAATGTGTTATCATCATTTCACAAACAGGACTTAAATATACATAAGGGAGGAAATACAAGTGAATGAGAACGAAAACGTAGCGATGCAGCTGGCGACCACAAGAAAGTTCGGCGAGCTTGAGATTCAGGTCTACGAGAATCCGCAAGTCGGTCACAGCAAAGTGCAGGACGACTTCTGGATGACCCGGGAGCAGATTGGTACGGCGCTGGAGTATAAAGACCCCGTAGTTTCAATTACCATGATTCACAAGCGTAACAAGGCTCGTCTTGATCAACTGAGCTCGGCTAACAAAATGTTAGTCGAGGTCGGGAATCATACGCAGATGCGTGAAGTTGTGTGTTATAGCTTGCGTGGCGTTATGGAAATCTGCCGGTTTAGCACCCAGCCCAAAGCGAACGCCTTCATTGATTTTTGCTGGGATGTGATGGTCGCTCTGATGCAGGGCGAAACCGTATCTCTGAACAGAGGGCAGGTAAGTGACGCGGAATCACGGCGACAGGCACGCTTTGAAATCATGACGCAAGGCATCGAGGAACTTCGCCAGTCTCAGAACCAGCTTTGTTCTCAGATGGCCGAGATGGAAGAAAAGCGCCGGCAGGACAGGGAAGCTCTTGAGAATTTGATTCATTTCACAAAAGCAGACCTTGAGAAGGCAGAACGCATTGTGAGCAAGAACGACATCATTATCTCCACAATTGAACAGATCAAAAAGCAGCTGGCAATGACTATTCAGCAACCGACTTATCAGAATGGTTCTTATACTCCGCGTAAGACTTACATTCAGCCAGCAGAAACTTCGTGGAAACATGACGTTAAGGAGATGGTGAGAAAAATCTCCCACATTGAGGGTGTGCCCCAAAAAGACATCTTTAACGGCATGTACAAAACCTTCGAGAAAGAGTTCGGATGGTCGGTATACGAAGAACGAAAGCTCTACGCGAAGAAAAAGGATATTTCGGATATTTATTCGATCCCGCTCATTGATATTGTGGAGATGGCCAACGATAACATTCGGTCAAGCTTCTATTGCCGACTCAAGGATCGCTACGAGAATGATCTTTTTGATCCCGAGGAAGCAAAGAGGCAGCCGCATGTGAGCAAGCGAAATCCGCCGATGATTCCTGCCAGCATGATTCCTACACGGCATAAGGTTGAAGATCTTCCGAGTGTGTTGTCTCCTGAAAATCCGGGCGGCGATGATATCAAGGTTGTGGCAGAGGTTCAGGCGGTTGAAGTTGAAGTTCCAGTGGTTGAAACGCCGGTGGCTGAAGCTCCAGCGGTCAAAGAACCGAAAAAGAAATATTACTACAAGCCGAGTGTCACGCTTCCGATCGTTGAACCCATTGCAAAAAAGCTGGGTGATAAGACGATTGGGTATTGGGTTACCTATGCAAAGATCTATGACACGATCGGCGTTGTCAAGATGGATCGTATGCGCAAGGCGTATGTACGTTCCCATAATAAGCCGCCCAAGGCTACTCCTGACATTTTCCAGCATTCTGATAAGAATATGAAAGTGTTTAAGGAAGCCGCAAAGATTGTGGCGGCAGCCATCTAAGCTATCTACTTTCCTCCATTGTCCTTGGGACTGACAGCCGGGAAAGACCGGCATATATCCGGGTGTAGCTCAGTTGGAAGAGCGCGTGCTTTGGGAGCATGAGGCCGCAGGATCATGACCTGTCACTCGGACCATGGTACAGGGTCTTTCCTTTCTACCTGTGCCTATTGTGTGTATAAAAACGGTTTACAGGCTCTTTGCTTTTTGTGTGTTTGGCGAACAATCATTATGAAACCGCGTGGCTGAAAATGCCGAGCAGGTACGATAACCCTGCTTTAATATGGAGCCGATGGTCGCACAACAGTTCGATTCTGTTGGGTTCCAGCTAGGTTCGATGCGACAGCGTAGTGTAGTGCGAGGTCGCTGGGGTGGCGCAATTCCACCGTGGATGCAATGCATTCATAACGCTTTGACCGAAATTGTGCGAACAGACTGCGACGGGGTAGCTCCTCGTGGAGTGAGGGTCTGGTGACAACATGAGTAGGCGAATGGATGACCTGCGAAAGTGGTCTAGTCAGTTTGGTGCCCGGACTGGCGGAGAGTGTATTTAAAAGGGCAGCCTTTGAGGATGGACTCTGGGGAAGACAAAATGTACCTAGTTGTATCCGCCGACGCGGCTAAGTCGCATTGCGCATCGCCGATGCTGTTACATGGTCAAATCCTCCTCTCTGTGGCGTTAGTTCAGTTGGCAGAACACTTGGCTCATAACCGAGTAGTCGTGGGTTCAAAGCCCTCACGCCGCACCATTTAATGTACGAACATTCACAAAATAAAAAGAGGTAAATCAAAATGGCAGATAAATATCTCAGTATCATCACGAACTTCGGGTGCCACTACAGCTGCCCTGAGTGTATCGTCCGTAACAACAAGCTTAAGATGACTCCAACAGGGGAGTATTCATCTTACGCCCAGCTGTATGCAGCCCTGATTGGTTTGTGCTATGACTGCAATTGGGTGTCTGTTTCTGGTGGTGGAGATCCTATCTATCATTGGTGGGAACATCAGGTATGGTGGTATGGTTTCTTTAAGATGTGTCAGCGGGCTGGTCGAAAGACTGAACTGCACACAAACTACTTTGACATGGAAGATGATTCACAGATTGTGTTATTTCCATTTGATAAGTTTGACCGTGTTGTGTATCACCTGCATGAACCAGAGGAACTTGATTCAGTTCATCGTGTTGGCAATGAAATCGTTCGTGTGGTTTTCGTTGTGGATGACGATATGACCGAGGCCGAGATCAATGAGATCGCTGAGTATGTAGAACAGTCTGACGAAATCGACGAGCTCACCTTCCAGCAGCGTGTGGACGAGCACTACAAGGAAACCTATCATCTACACGACTTCCTGTTGGCTGGTCATCAGAAGCGCTGGTGGTATGTCACTCAGTGCGACTACAATACTTACTTCCACAACGGCAAACTGTACACGAAGTACACAGATATCTTTAAGAAGGAGTGATCTCATGAAACGGTATTGCGTGAGTGTTTGGACTCGGCAGTCCTATACACAATGGATTGAAGCCGAATCCGAAGAGGAAGCAAAGATGATTGCGGAAAGGGAATGGGATCGATACGGAACAGAGCCTGACGACAATGAGGAAATCGATGAGAGTCAAGTGACTGATGAAAAAGAAATCGAGGATGAATAATCTGCGCAAGCAGTGGCGGCTCGGAAAGACGAGCAATATGCAGCTATGGCGTAATAGGCAGGCGCGGCAGACTCAAAATCTGCTGGTGAAAATCCGTGTCGGTTCAAATCCGACTAGCTGCACCATGGGGCGTTTGTGGTATTGCGCTCCAAGTCACATCTCCTTTATAATCGTGTCCCTTAGTGGTTCGCGAGAATCACCGTGACTGAACAAGTCGTAGCAGGTACGCAATCCTGCTTTTGATATGCTCACATGGCGAAACTGGCAGCCGCGAGGGTTTTAGGGTCCCTTGTCTTTTATGACGTGGAAGTTCGAGTCTTCTTGTGAGCACCAATCTCGTATGGGTAGGATCTTTAGCGGTCAGATCCGGCCGCGCCTGTGCGAGATACCACCCCGAAAGGGGGAGTTCATTTTTATACTTCTTCGTCAATTATTCTCGGCTCACTTGAAAGAGTGCAGTTGACCTTTGTAAGCCGAGTATTTTATGTGACTGTAGCTCAGATGGTAGAGCAGCAAGCTAATTGCGCGCCGTTGGTTCAAGTCCAATCAGTCACTCCGATGCCCGCTTATAGGGTCTCATTCCTCCTATTCGGGCTTTACCTCTTTTCTTCCTTGTTATTCCCGGCTCCATGGCGCATGCTGTGGCAATAAGGCGTAGTAAGCCGGGTTTATATGCAGCGGTCGTATAACGGTTAGTACATCGTCCTTCCAAGTCGATGGCGTGGGTTCGACTCCCATTCGCTGCTCCATCGTGTGCGACGGTTTGAGACTCCTACATGCAAATCCAGCCGGGTAAGTCCGTCCACAACCGGTGTAGGTAGACATCTTTACTCATTAGGTCTCTAACTAAATGGGGAATAGAAAATCAGTTGTTCCAGCTAGATCGGGGATTGGCCGTTCATTGGCAAACGACAGGCATCACACCGGTAAATGATGCTGAGCCAAATAAGAAGGGAAATAAGGTGCAAGCCGAGTAGCTGTCGGACGAATACCCTTCAGGTAGCCAGTAAACTGGAACGTAAAACGAATGTTGGCTGTTTCTGATTTTCTTTTATATGCTACCGTGGTGGAATGGCAGACACCGGAGACTTAAAATCTCCTGTTGGCGACAACGTGCCCGTTCGAGTCGGGTCGGTAGCACCATTGTTCGAATATCAACACACAAAAATGAAAGGAACAAAGTATTATGAATTCTATTATCAGTCCGTGGGTGTTTTATCTGATTGGTATGGCTGACGTCATTCAGTTTTTGGCGCTTTTTGCTTCTATTGGTTTTGTTGTCATCTCTGGTTTTTTGTGGTTTGATTGGCTGCATGATCTTGCTCGTTATGGAGAAAAGGACGAAGATGTTTTAAGTGAACGCAAGACTGTCGTCAAGGTGTCAATTGTGACAATTGTGAGCTTAGCGGTTCTTGTCCTTACTCCTTCTTCCAGTACCTGTTATAAAATGCTCGCTGCTGATATGTTTACACAAGATAATATCAACAACGCAACTGAATATGTCACTGATGTAATCGACTATGCAGTTGACAGAGTAAAAGAACTCAGTCCTACAACTGAAAATGAAAGGAGCTAAGCATTATGATCACACTGACACATGAGGAAGTTCTTGAGACGATTCCGTTTATGTTTGTTTGCGAAACTCGGGAAGGCGCTCGTTGGAACAGTGGCACTCGCCGTAGACTTTGGAACGAACAGTTTACCAAACAGGAACAAGCAGCATGTGCAAGTTTGTTTAAGAGAGCGCATGAGTGGGCACTTGTTCGTGGTGTTCCTGAACTTGTACGAATGGATCAGTCTACATACTGGCTATGGATCAAGCTTGGCGAGTTTTGCGAAATGCTTTGATTAGAAGGTGACACTATGAAGGTTTATGTCCTTTATGATTGTGTCGAAAATCCAGACGAATGGGCGTTTGCGGGCGTGGAACATATTTATGCGAATCATGCAGACGCGGTAGATCGGATGCAGGATTTGTTCTTAGAGTGTCTGAACGAACGCGACGCAAATGATGCAGAAAGTATACGAGATACCTACATTGACGATTGGGGAGCGCGTGTTGCAGACGTTCCTGCTGGTTATCGTCACACATGGACAATTACAGAGGAGACAGTTGTATGAAATACGATTTACATGTTGGGCAGTTAGTCAGAATCGGCAATGAAGTGTCTAAAAACGATGTGAATCGCAACAAAAGAGGGCGCATCGTAAGATTTGATGGAGCTTACCCAGTTGTAGAGATGTTAGACCCATTTGAGGGTGGAGACACAATGATTACTTGGTGCCCGCAGAGATTTTGGGAACCGTGTCCAGTAAAACTTACTTGCAAATCACTTCTGTGATTTTATTTTTTTGGTCATACAAACATAACTTAAATATATAAAGGAGCGAAGAAATGGTTATCAAGTATGTTGACGGCCACTATGAAATCGTATCGGCGGATAGTGGTCAGTTTATTCAGTCGGCCGATACATGGGACGAAGCTCTGGATGATATGAAGGAGCTACTGCAAACCGCATAAGGTACAACGGGTGATTGCCCGTTTACATATCAATCTTTAATTACAAAGGAGAAAAAATCATGAAGGCTAACGTTAAGATCAACACCCTGTTCGTCACTTCCGCTTACGATGTCGCTACCCTGAAGAAGGTCGAGAAGTTCCGTCCTGAGGCTCTGAAGCTGTATGTGGGCGAGGGCAAGGAGAAGAAGCTTGTGAGCGCCATTGCTGTTGCTTCTAAGGATGATATCGGCAAGTTCGGCGTGGCTTTTGCTCAGGATGCAGTCACTGGCGATAAGGCTGCCGCTCTGAGCCGTCCTGTTCCTGCCGACATGAAGTCTGAGGCAGAGATCAAGGAGTGGGTTCGCGACATGATCGGTCTGACTATCGTTCACGGTACCAAGATCGAGGAGCAGATCGCAGCCGCTATGGAGTCTATCAACGCTGATGAGGCTGCCATGAATGCTGCAATCACTATCGATGGTAAGGACGCAGACGCCGAGTAAGAGCGCCGCTGAGTAAGGGCGCAGCTGAGGTTCCACGCCGGATGTTCCTGCGCAATACGTCCGGCATTTTAACGAGTAAACAATATTTTTCAAATTAAAAAGGAGTACATACTATGATTAAGATTTGGGTTACCACTAATGACGACAAGATCGAGGACGTTGTTGCTACCAGCATGACCCCGAAGGACGTGTTCGCAAAGCATGGCGTGAACTACGCAAATGGCCAGAGCACTCTGGATGGCTGCATTCTGACGGTGGCACAGCTGAACACTCCGCTGTCTGAGCTGGGCGTCGGCGATGAGGTGTATCTGGCTTCCATCTCCAAGCACGACAATGCGACTGGTATGAACTGATCGCTCTGATCCGAAAATAAACAACTGAATTCGTTATTGGTTACAACGATATTCTAAACACTGCAGCCGCTGGCAGGCCGGTTAAAGTCTGCCTTATATGTGTCCAGTATCTGGGCTTTGAAATTAAATAGGAGGAAATACATATGGCTTTCACAGCTTATTCCAGCAAGATCGGTTCGAGAGATTGCAACGAAGCATATCCGTTGATTTTGAATTGTGACAACAGCGATCTCAACGATAATGTGATGTTGTCTGTACTGCGCGTTCTGATCAATGATGACCGCATTAAACATTCTATTTCGAGAGGACATTGCATTCAGTCGATTATTGATTGTCAGCAGTTCTATATGGGCGATGACGAAAAGTTCGCTAAGGACATGTTCGTTCATGAAGATAATGCTTTCAATCAGATGAAGTATGGCATCATGTTTCAGGCAATCGACGATAAGAAAGCGGACGTCATTATCTCTGAGTTCAAGAAGTACAATGCGGATTACGAAGCTGCCGGTTGGAAGATCATGGATGTCGCAGCTAAGTACATCGATAAGAATGGCAACGTCTATGTATATCAGAACGAAAAGAAGCAGGGTGTTGTCGTTGTTTGTTCCAAGAAGAATCTGATTCAGGCTATGCACATGGCGGCGAGTTGTTTGCCCAATCTGATGCCGTGGTTTTTCGCTGATCAGCCGCTGACTGATGATGAGAAGGCGATGCTGCGCACTCTTTATGATCAGGACAACGGAGCTTTCGGCAAATACATGGAGAAGGCATACGAAACCGGCGATTTCTATGGTAAGAAGTTGCGTGGCGCTCTGAAGGGATTTTGCAAGAAGGATTACGCCAACGAAATTTCTCGGCAGGAGCGATACATTCGTAGTATTCAAGATGATATTGAAAGTAAATATAACGATATCCGTGAGAGAAATAAAAGTCTTGAAGAAGCTCAATTTAAACTCACTATGATCATGGACCGTGCTTGCTGCACTGAGGATGACGAAGCTGCAATTGTTAATTTCCTGAAGCGCTGCAAGACGCTGGTTTATCTTTACTCCAATAGTGATCGAATCTCTATTGGTTATGTTGGCACGCTGAACGATTGTGATGAGGGCGAGTTCCGCACTTGTGTTGAGAAAAAGGCAAATAGTCGAAGCTACATTTTTCAGCGTTCGCCGTATGACACGGAACTTACGAAAGATTTCTTTGTGTCAATTTGGAAGACCCATCGGTTCGCTATTCGCACCTACTGTGAGTGGCGACTGTATTCCAGCTGCAAGGTTGAAGCAATTCGTGGTTCTGATATGCAAGGTCGCTCTGATTTGATGAAGGACCGTATTCGTCAGCCTCATATCGATCGGCATGCGTGCTATAGCGGTTATCGAGAGATGCTCAATGCACTTAGTGTAAAACACGATTACATTGGCGTCCTGACTACGATTATTGGTTCAAGTGCATCTCTCAACTGGAAGGATGGCACCGTTGTAAGCGATCTCATGTACGATTTGTTTGACGAATCCTATATCAAAACTCGTAAGTGTATCGAGGATAACGCGGGCAATCTATACACAGTGGCAGAAGTGTTTGACATTCTCAAGAACGAGAAGAACGCAGCAGCACCAGCAGAAGCAGTAAAGAAGGAGGTTGCAGAGGATGAAGCCCATTAACATCACGGAGCAGGTTGTAGCAGATATGGCACGTGAATTTGTTCAGGAGCTGTATAAGACCGGTAGGGTTAAGACGGATTCTTTCTCATACAAGAAGAATTTTGCATCTATTAAGAAGGATGCTGTCGAGGTGAATTTCACCTATGAAGCGTATTCTCAGATGTTTGCGTTGATTGATCACTTCGATTGTGAGGTTGCATGGCGCGGCATTGTGAATCGTATCGATAAGACGCATTTTCAGATTACCAAGATTCTGCTGTATCCTCAGACTGTGACTGGCACCACCGTAGACACCGATCAGGAAGAATTCTCAAAGTGGTTTCAGGCACTGCCTGTTGAAACGATTCGCAACCTGAGATTTCAGGGACACAGCCATGTCGATTTCGGTGTAACGCCGAGCAGCCGCGATATGGAGGATCAGTGGCGATTCATTGACGGACTCAAGCCGACGAGTTATCAGATTTTTATGATCTGGAACAAGAAGCGGCAGTACAACGTTCGCGTCATTGATCTGGCCGACAATGTCATCTATGAGGGAGCCGATGTCAAGGTTACTGTTGGAGATTTTGACTCGACTCGATTTCTCGAGGATGCAGACAAAACGGTTCGAAAGCGCCCTGTATATGTCGCAAGCACGGTCGCAAATTACGGAGCTTATGGAGCAGGCACCTATTATGGTAAAGCAATTACGCCGCAAAAAACGTACCCGCAAACAGTTGCCACGCAAACGCCAGTGCCGCAAATCAAGACGGTAACTGGTGCAGCGGCTCCGAAAGTCAAGGAAGTGTCTGAGAGTCGATATCCATTGGTCGACTATTACAAGGAGAATCCAGAAGATCTTGATACGTGCTGGAATTCCAGCTGTTTTCCATATGACAATTAAAGAAAGGACTACAAAATGAATCTGAGTAAGCTTGAAATGGTATTCGACCCCAATGATATCAGCGGCCAGATCCACATTATTGGTTGTGGTTCGGTTGGCTCTACCGTGGCGGAACTTCTCGCACGGTATGGTCTGAAGAATTTCACGCTGTGGGATATGGACGAAGTTGAAAGCAAGAATATCGTCAACCAGATGTTCTTCGCCAACAATATTGAAGCTCCAAAAGTCGAGGCGGTTCGCGATATTATCTGCGCCATCAATCCTGATGCCAAAGATGAAATCGTTCTGAAGCCGAATGGTTGGCAGGGCGAGATGATCCGCGGTTATGTGTTCCTCGCGGTCGACAACATCGAAATTCGCAAGCAGTTCATGGAAGCGAACAAGTACAATCCGAACATCAAGGGTGTGTTTGATGTCCGCACTGGATTCCATGACGCACAGTGCTGGGCAGCAGATTGGAGTAAAGAAAAAGACCGAGAGAATTTATGGAACTCCATGAATTTCTCTCATGAAGATGCACAGGCTGGAACTCCGGTTTCCGCATGTGGTATCGTTCAGGGTCTCGCCCCGACTGTTCGTTTCGTGTGTTGTTTGGCGGTTACGAACTTTATCAATTTCGCGACTAATATCGCGCCTTTGAAGAAAATGATCGTTGCAAATCCGTACACTTTTAACGTTACGGCTGCATAAAGAATAAATAAAAAATCGTGATGAATTACTGTTGAAATATACAGTCCTGCCGGATGACCGACAGGTTCGTAAAGGTAAGATCATATACACCCCGCCGGAAAACCGAGGCATGCGATCGACCAGCGGAATCACTCAAGTTCGCAGGTATTTGAGCTCGTTAGTCGAAATAATCAACGTAGAAACATACTAGCAATGAGCTTAATTACGCAAACTCGCAGGAAGACGTCCCGTCGAAGGTACCTCCCTGAGCACACAAACCACCATTTAGATCACGATTTAGAAGAAGAGGTAAACATATGTACGTTACTTATTGGAATCCGCCGAGAACAAGGCAGATTACGTTTGACGAAATCCTTAGTGGAGTCGTTGACGTGAACCAGTTGAAATATGCTGGCGATGAAACTTCTACTCGGACTGTTCAGCGTAATGGGTTGAATGATCGTCTCGTAGCCATTACAAACGTTACCAATATGATTGCACGGCTCACGGAATTCAATCAGAAATACGCCCGTCTTGAAGCAGTACGTGACCTGTCGACGTATTACTATCACTTTGAAATTCCTAAGAAGACCGGCGGCGTTCGTCCGATTGATGCACCGACTAATGAATTGAGCGATGCGTTGGTTGAGTTGCGGACGCTGTTAAAAAGTTTCATGATTGCTGATTATCACACGGCAGCACACGCATATATCAATGGGCGCGGCACTCTGAGTGCAATTAAAAAGCATCAGGCTGGGCACAGATATACAGTAAAAGATCGTGAGACTGGGAAAGAAAAGATCGTCACCTATGAAAATAACTGGGCTGTCAAGTTTGACTTTCATGGATTCTTCCCGAGCTCCACTCCTGAGTTTATTTACGGCATGTTCAGCAAGATTTATCCGTTTTCTCTCATTATGAAGGATCGAAATGGATACAACCAGCTGACTAAAGCGATGCGTCTGTGCTTCTTGAACGGCGGTCTTCCGCAGGGAACACCAATCAGTCCGTGGATCACGAACGTTATGATGATCCCGTTTGATTATATGTTAAACAAGAAGCTTTCTTACAAATATACCATGAAAGACGGCATTTCTCGCACTTTTACATACACCAGATATGCGGACGATATCACCATCAGCTGCTATTTGAGTTTTGACCCGATGGAAATGCAGGATATTATCAAAGAGACGTTGGACGCAATCAATGCTCCGTTTACTTTGAATGAAGAAAAGACGCATTATGGCAATCGGCATTCGAGCGAAAACTGGATGCTCGGTCTGATGTGGAACGCCAATAACGATATCACAGTTGGATGGCGCAATTTTAAGGACTTCAAGAAGATGGCATCTAATTACATCGTCTGCAAGAAAGAAGGGAAAACGTGGGATCTTGAAGACCTGCAGCAGTTTAATGGTAGGTTGAATTACTACCGTATGGTAGAAAAAGAATCAGTCGACACGGTGATTTCTCGATACAACGAAAAGTATCGTGTTGATATGATGGCAATGCTCAAAGCCGACTTAAAACCAAAAGAAGGAGTTGTTTTCTAATGATTGAAATGATGTGTAGAGATGGCGGCACTCCAGTTGAATTGCTCGATCAAGCGGCAAGTGTCGTAGAGGAATCCATTGGGTGTCCAGTTGACATGTTGGATATCGACGATCACAGAGCAATGGTCTATTGGGGGCCTACCGATGTTGCAAACGCAATCAAGGAGCTTGGTATCAAAGAAATCGATGCAGAGGATATGAGCTTATGTGCAGATCTTTTGTGTGATTTTGAAGTGAATATTCATCAGGCAATGCTTGAGGCCGGACACGACGCTTTGCAGAGCTGTTTGGAATGTCTTGTTGATGAACTGCGAAAGCAGGACAAAGAATCCAAGTAATTATATATTGTAATCTCTTTTGAATATCGGGCGTTTTACGTCACGAGCTGCCGGATGACCGACAGTTATGAAGAATACCATAGCACGCTCATACGGGCTCCATGGGCTGCCTGAGGTTGGCAGCCTCGCCCTCCAGAGCTATGGATCAAATTAGTTCGCAAGTGCGGAGTCTCCGTTCTGCAGCCTAATCCCAGCAGAGCTGGAGATCGCGGCTGCCATCACTGCGACTCATTGGCCATCAGAACATTTACTCGACAATGCTTCCGGGATCAAAGATCCCTCCAAATTATCTCGCAAATGTTCTTCCAGCCAACTGTTACTCACAATTTAGAAAAGAGATTGATTATGGATTACAAATATAAAATTGGACAAAAAGTACGAATTCGAAAAGACCTAACAGCCGGTGCGGAATATCCAATGCAAAGTGGAGAAAATTATGGTTGCGATCCGGGAGTCAATGAGGCTATGGAAAGACACCGTGGTCAACTTATGACAATCGACCGCCAAACATACGGTGTTTATACGCTCTGTGAGGACAACGAATATTGGAGTTGGACTGACACGATGTTTGAATCGCCAAAACCGTTTACATGTAAAAGTCTTTTGTAAAGGAGTGAATTTTAATGGCAGAAACCGCAAAGAAAGTGGCACAAAAAACCATTCTTTTCCCAGTTGAAGATCGGCCTGCAAAACTCGTCGTTACAGAGGACGATATTGAACGAATTATTCAGCAGGCAGTTAAAAGTGCTACTGCAACGAAAAAAGCACGGAAACCTCGTCGGACGGACAGTCTTTATCTCAAGGATGGACGCAGAAAGCCAACCCCGGCAGATCCTATCAAGTCAAAGGGAGATTTCAAGAAGATTGTTGATTACCTTGGGTCTAACGGAGCTGAAAAAATTGCGCTTAGAAACAAAACGATGTTTATTCTCGGTTGTTCAATTGGTGTTCGATGCGGCGATTTGTTGAAGCTTAAAACGGCTGATGTTTATTATGAGAACGCTCATGTGAAAGATCATGTTGAACTGATTGAGCAAAAGACCGGCAAGCGAAACGTGTGTAAGATTTCTCATATGGCAAAAGAAGCTTTAAGAGAATATTATCAGGCAATTAGTTTTCGAATTGATCGCGACACGCTTCTTTTCCAGAGCAAGAAAGGTGGACAGCTTAACGTTAGATCAGTGAGCAACCTTTTGAAGAAAGCCGGTAAGGCGTGTGGTTTGGACATTGAGTTGTCCACTCATAGTATGCGTAAAACTTATGCTATGGCAGCATTACAAAGCGCCGAGGGTACAGTTGATGGAGCGAACATCTTGAATATTCTTCAAACAAAATTTAATCACAGCGATCAGCGTATTACGATGAGATATATTAAAATGGATCAGCAAAAGCTTGATGAAGTCGCTGAGAATGTTTCTGACTGGTTTGAAGGAGAATGAACTATGAACTATAAGTTTAAACCCGGAGATAAAGTAACAGTTAGAAAAGATTTGGTGACAGATTATGATTACAAGATGTTATCAGGGAAAACACCAAACGATGGGGTCATTGCCACTCCATCCATGAAAGCACTCAGAGGGAAACAAGTTGTGATTAAAGGCTACGATCATTGTGACGATGTATCGTGCTACAGAGTAAAAGAAAGCTCTAGATATTGGACAGATGAAATGTTCGAAGAATCTAAAAAGCCGTTTACATGTAGAAGTTTATTATGAAAAGAGGTAAGAGAACGTGTCGAAAAGCAAATACAAATATAAGAATGGAGAAGCAGTTCGCGTCAGGGAAGATCTTCAATCTAAAACAGTTTATTACATGAGATCTGGTCCAGAACCGGATACCAATGGTGTGGAGACATCATGGAGTGGACGCGGACAAGTAGGCTATCGCGGACAAATTGTACATATTTCTCATAAGGCAAACGGTCGATACAAAATTCTTGAGGATGGAAAAACATATTATTATACGGATGAAATGTTCGATCGTCCAAAGAACTTGATTTGCAAAAGTTTGTTGTGAGGTGATTGTATGAATGAAATCTGGTGCGTGATCGAATGCAGTTCAGATGGCGAAATCTTTCAGCCTGATTTTTTTACTTCAAAAGAAGAAGCGGCTGCATTTATTGAGGAAGAGACAAAAGAATGTCTTTTCAATATGGCAGATTTACCCGGGGCTGATAGAATGACCAATATCGTTGACGGAGAACCAACTGGAGAGGTATGGACGGATAAATACAGTTGGGTTTGGCATGGTTTTGAAATTACAAATAAAATCGAAAAGTTAAAGGAGAATAATAACAATGTCTGATTTCAAGAAATTTCGTGCACTGTTGCAGGACCACTTCAATGAGATGGTGAAGGGTGAAAACCCTCTGTTTGTCACTGACGCCGATGAAGATGAACTGTACAATCTGTATCTTGACAGCTTCCCGGCCGGCACAAATGAGCTATTCCGTAAGCGTCGTGAGCATGACTGCTCCTGCTGCCGCCGTTTTGTGAAGAATATTGGCAAGCTGGTGGCGTTTGACAAGAATTATAATTTGATTTCCATCTGGGATTTCGATGCAAAGTCTGCCAAGTATCAGCCTGTTGTTGATGCGCTGGCCGCCTATGTAAAGAGCCGCGCCATTGTGAATCCGTACTTTGTCAGTCGCAATATGATCGGTTTTGGGGATATGTTCGGCACCGAGATGAACTACGAGTATGATGAAAACCACAAGGACGTGCATACTTGGGATCATTTTGCAGTCAAGATTCCGCAGCGTTTCATTACCAGTGGATATGACGTGGCTACCAAGATGGCACAGTGGCGTGATTCTGCAAACGTATACAAGCGTTCTTTGGAAGAGCTAACCATGGAGGCTGTTGATACTGTACTGGAGCTGATTGCTCAGAATAGTCTGTATCGCGGCAAGGAGTTTGAGCGGTCTGTAAAGGAGTTTAAGCACGATAAGATTGACTATGACAAATTGTCTGTTAATGAAAAGGTTGCCTTTGTATGGCTTGCCCCTACATATGCTACGGCGGCGGAGCTTCGCATTCGTAACACCGCTATCGGCACCCTTCTTATCAATTTGAGCGATGGCATGGATGTGGATTCCGCTGTGACTGCTTTTGAGAAGGTTGTCGCTCCCGCAAATTATAAGCGTCCCAAGGCGATTTTCACCAAGAAGATGCTGGAAGACGCACAGAAGACCGTTACCGAGCTGGGCTATATGAACAGTCTGGGTCGTCGGTTCGCCACTCTGGATGATATCACCGCCAATAATATCCTGTTCTGCAACCGTGATGCTGCTCCTCGTGTGCTTGGCGCTATGAATCCGTTTGAAGCAATGGCTAAGACTGTTGCGATTGATCCCAAGAAGTTTGGCCGCGCAGAGGAAATTGGCATCGACAAGTTTATCAAAGACGTGCTGCCGACTGCGACCGGTCTGGAACTGTTCATGGAGAATCGGTTCTCGAAGAATATGATGTCTCTGATTGCGCCTCAGGATAAGAGTGCGCCATCTATGTTCAAGTGGCCTAATGGTTTCAGCTGGGCATATACCGGTAATGTGACCGACAGCCAGATCCGTGAGAACGTCAAGAACGCTGGCGGCAAGATCGATGGTGTGCTGCGTTTCTCTATTCAGTGGAACGATAAGTCGGGTGAATGGGATGAAAATGACCTCGATGCCCACTGTGTTGAGCCGAACGACTTTGAGATTTATTTCGGCGACAAACGAGATTGGCGTACTGGTGGTAATCTGGACGTAGATATTGTTCATCCTAATCGCGATAAGGCTGCTGTTGAGAACATCACTTGGTCTAACATCAAGAAGATGAAGGATGGCGAGTATAACTTCTCTGTTCATTGCTTCTCTAATCGTGGTGGCAAAACTGGCTTCCGCGCCGAGATCGAGTTCGATGGCAACATCTACTCGTTTAATTATGATCAGCCGCTGCATGGCCGTCAGATTGTCGCCGTGGCAAAAGTTATGCTGAAGGATGGCAAGTTTTCTATCAAGGAGCTGCTGCCCAGTTCTACCAGCACCCGCGAGATCTGGGGTGTGAATTCCAATCAGTTCGTACCTGTGTCTGTGGCGATGTACTCTCCGAACTACTGGGATGAGCAGACCGGCAATGGTAATCGTCACTACTTCTTCATGCTCAAGGATTGTGTCAACCCTGAAAAGCCCAATGGCTTCTACAATGAATTCCTGAAGGCGGAGCTGTTACAGCATAAGCGAGTATTTGAGGCTCTCGGTTCTCAGATGGCGGTGCAGTCGGTAGATGACCAGCTGTCTGGCGTTGGCTTCTCTGAGACGAAGCATGATTCCTTTATTGTCAAGGTTCAGGGCGCTACTGAGAGAGTTCTGAAAGTGGTGATTTAATGTCTCGTTACAAAGTCGGGGATAAGGTGCGCTTAATCGATAATTTTGTGCAATACGAAGAGTATCATATGCGAGACCAGAAGAATAATCCCGGACCATCAGTAACAATTAAGTGGTCATTACAAGATAGGATGAAACTCGCTGGGAAGATCGTGACGATTTCTGAAGCCGGATATTATTACCGAATCGAAGAAGATGGAACTCGTAAAAATTGGACTGACGATATGTTTGTCGGCATGGCAAAATGTCTTGTTTGCCGGTCGTTACTGTAATTTTGAAAGGAGAAATTATTATGGAAAAGAATCTGTTTGAAATCGCAACTCGTAATCGTTACCGTTTTACCTACAAGGGCGTCATGACTGTTGAGGATCTGTGGGCTTTGAGTGTCGAGGCACTGGATACGATTTTTAAGACTCTGAATCGTCAGAAGAATACCGCCGATGAGGATTCCTTGCTGGCTGTTAAGAGCGCCGAAGATACCGAACTGGCAAACAAGATTGAGCTGGTCAAGTATATCGTGTCTGTCAAGTTGGCTGAGTCCGAGGCACGTGTGAATGCTGCCGAGAAGAAGGCGCAGCGCGATAAGATTATGAAGATTGTGGCAAAGAAGAAGGACAAGGAGCTGGAAGATATGGATGTCGAGCAGCTGATGAAGAAGCTGGAAGAGCTGAATTGAGAAGGGAAGTATCAAAAATGAAAGTTGTTGAAAGCGCAAGCAATCTGTTCCTGTATGGCGACGATATGAAGGCGTATGACAAGATCCCGGCGGGTACCTATGATATCCACTGTTCTGAGATGACCGGTTTCTATCTGTCCCGCCGCCCTGATATGGTCATCAACGAAAAGGTGTATGGTGTCCAGAGTGGCAAGGTTGCCAAAGTGCTGAATTCGTTCAAAGCGTTCAACCGCAACTTGGGTGTCATCCTCAGCGGCAATAAAGGCATCGGCAAATCTCTGACCGCTAAGATGATTGCAATCGAAGCCATTAAGCAGGGCTATCCTGTCATTCTGGCTAACCGCTATATCGGCGGTATCGCAAATTTCATCGAATCCATCAATCAGGAAGTTATGATCCTGTTTGACGAGTTTGATAAGACCTTCAAGTCTAGGGACAATGAAAATCCGCAGGATACGATGCTGAGTCTGTTCGATGGCACCAGCGCGGGCAAAAAACTCTTCGTTGTCACCTGTAACCAGCTCAATGGCCTGAACGATTATCTGGTCAACCGTCCCGGCCGCTTTCACTATCACTTCCGCTTCGATTACCCGGGCGCTGACGAGGTCGAAACCTATCTCAAAGATAAGCTCGAAGAGAAGTATTACGATCAGATCCCAGCTGTGGTCGATTTTTCTGGAAAGATCGATCTGAACTACGACTGCCTGCGGTCTATTGCTTTTGAACTGAATCTGGGCACTCCATTCGCAGAGGCTATCAAGGATCTGAATATCATCAATATGAACGAGACCAGCTACAAGCTTACTATTCTTTTCAAGGATGGTTACCGTACATCCTGCACCAAGCGCATGGATCTGTTCAATGGTGCACAGCGTATCTATTTTGAGATCAAGCTGAAGGATGGCTTCTGGCCTGATTGCTACATCAACACCGAGGATATCCAATATAACCCCGCCAACGGCGAGCAGTTCATTGATGGCAAGAAGGTTGATGTGGTCAATCCGTATGCTAAGAACGAAGAGAATGAAAAAGATCGCTATGAAGCCTTTGAAAAGGATAATGGCGTAGTCAAGGTCATCATTTCTCGTGCTCGTGAAAGAGACATTCACTACATGGTTTAAGGAGGCTCAATATGGTCAAAGCAAATCATTATGAAATCAGTTCTTTTCCTGATGGCACCCCGCTGATCAAGAAGGATCTGACCATCAATTATCTCAATGTAATCAGCATTGTCTGGACGTTTGAATCCATGGCCGAGCTTCCCACGGTCATTATGATCGCAAAGGACGCAAAGGATAACGGAGCAGAAGTCGAGCTGTTTATGCCGTATATTCCGAACGCTCGTATGGATCGCGTTCATAGTGACGAGGACGTGTTCACCCTCAAGTGGTTCGCCGATGAGATCAATCGGTGTGAGTTCAGCCGCGTTGTTGTATTTGATCCTCACAGCGATGTGGCTCCGGCGCTGATCGATCGTTGTGAGGTACATACTCCGATCCGTGAAATTTGTCAGGTAATCGAGGAGAGTAAGCCTGACGTGATCTACTTCCCAGATGCCGGCGCAATGAAACGGTATGAGGGAACTGTTCACTGGGCACTGGATCGTGTTGGCTGCAAAGCTTATATCATCCATGGCGATAAAAAGCGGGACTGGGCAACGGGTAAGATTCTCGGCTTGGATGTCACCGGTTATCCTCCCAAGGGTGGAAAAGTTCTGATGATCGATGATATTTGCTCTTACGGCGGTACCATGTTCTATTCGGCCAAGAAGCTGAAGGAGCTAGGTGCTGGCGATATCGATATGTATGTCAGTCATTGTGAGAATAGTATTCTGAATCAGGAACGCGGCCATCTGTTTAACGACCCGGAGCTGATTCATATGGTCTATACTACGGACAGTATCTTCACCGGAAACCACGACAAGATCACTGTTTTTGAACACAAGTGGGACGAGGACTGATATGGAAGTTTGGACATTAGATATTCATTTTAATACGGATGGAGATTTTGGTTGGCGGCTTGCTCCGGTTGCAATGACCTATAATGCAAACGATCAATTCTACAATTTGAGTGTGTTTCGAGAAGTTAAAAATGATGTTGAAAAACGTCAAGTAACTGCCGAATTTACTTGGATTTTAGAACAATTGATTGCAAATCTTCATACAAACAAAGATTACGTTTCCGACTACGTTGAAGAAATGCTGAATGACTCTCTTGATGAAGAGTGGAAAGAAGATTTCTATCATCAACTGTCTGGCAACTATGATGGTTCCTATATTCAATTCCGAATTCATACGTCAAAAGATAAAATGTCTTTCAAGGTTAACTGCACAAGAGAAGAGTACGAAAAAATTCAAAAGAAGTATGGAAACTGCTTTGGAATCGATGGAGGGCAGGTTGTAAAAGAATTATTGAAGGGCTAAATATGAAGTATATCTGAGGAACATGAATGAGAAAGTTCAAAGACATTGAAGTTGGTGGTCGTTTTTTTGATTCGTCAGATTATTATGCAACACTGTATATTAAAATACCTCTTATCAAAGATAATTTTGGATTTGAATTTAATGCAGTGTATGAGGCGTATGTCGATGAAGCGCATCCGAATGTGAAGCGCCCCGCATTTTTTAGACCAGACGACCCAGTAAAATAAAGGAGATATTTAGAATGATCAATATTAACCCGATGCTACTATGTGATTTCTACAAGACGACTCACAGTAAGCAGTTTCCGGCTGGCACTACCAAGCTTGTCAGCTACTTCACTCCTCGTATGAGTCGGTTGGATGGCGTGGATGAAGTCGTCGTGTTCGGCATTCAGGCATTCTGCAAGGATTATCTGGTGCAATATTTCAACGACAACTTCTTTGACGAACCAAAGTGTATGGTCGTTCCTCAGTATAAGCGATATCTGGATGCGACCATTGGTAAGGATGCTTACGATCTGAGCAAGATTGCAGCTCTGCATGATCTGGGATATCTTCCTGTTGAAATCAAGGCGCTGCCAGAAGGTACTCGTTGCCCCATCCATGTGCCGTTCCTTGAGATGAGCAATACGCATCCTGATTTCGCATGGGTTCCGCAGTTCCTCGAATCTTTTATGAGTTCTGAGCTGTGGCATCCGATGATTTCTGCAACGGTTGGAACTCTGTATCGTGATATCGTGGACAAGTATTACGATGAAACTGTGGAGGGTGGCGTGCCACATGCTCGTGCTCTGGGTGATTTCAGTTTCCGTGGTCAGGAGTGTATGCAGTCGGCAGTTAAGTCAAGCGCCGGTTGGTGTCTGAGTTTTCTGAATACGGCTACTGTCCCTGCGATTCCGTATCTGGAAGAAATGTATCGCTGCAATTGTGAAGAAGAGCCCGTTGCGTTTGGTGCTGTTAGTACCGAGCATAGTGTGATGTGTTCTAACTTCGCTGTTGATGGCGACGAGATCACTTTCATCCGCCGGGCGCTGACCGAGCTGTATCCCAATATGAGCTTCAGCATGGTATCTGATTCCTACGACTATTGGAATCTGGTCGATAATATCCTGCCCCAGCTCAAAGATGAGATCATGGCGCACAATGGCACGCTGTTGATTCGTGGCGACTCTGGTGATCCGGTCGAAATCGTCACGCAGACTGTTTACCATCTGTGGAATATCTTCGGTGGCACAGTCAACAGTAAGGGTTATAAGGTGCTTGATCCTCATGTAAAGGCTCTGTATGGCGACTCTATCACTGTGCAGCGCTGTGAAAAGATTTATGCCGAACTCAAAGCACACGGTTTCGCCTGCAACAATGTCAGTCTCGGCGTTGGTTCCTTCTCCATGCAGTGTATCGAGCAGAATGGCCAGTTGAAGCCGTTCACCCGCGATACTTTTGGCATGGCAGTCAAGGCAACTTATGGCGTGGTCAATGGCAAGGAGATTCAGATCTTCAAGGACCCCAAGACCGACACGGATCATTTTAAGAAGAGTCTGAAGGGTATGTGCTATGTCACTAAGGATGATTCTGGAAAGCTGGTTTGTACTGATGGCCTGATGGATCACGCCGCTCATTCTGACGGAAACATGCTACAAACCGTATTCCGTAATAGCGCGATGGTCAAGGAGTACAGTTTGAAGGAAGTCCGCGACCGACTGTGGGAAGGGAAGTTCTAATGAGTGTCGTTATCAAAGAAGGCAATGTATTTGATTCTGACGCAGACATTATTTGCCATCAAGTGAATTGTCAGGGTGTAATGGGATCAGGCGTTGCTAAAGAAGTTCGCGAGCGATTCCCGCATGTGTTTGAACAATATCATGAACTATGTGAAATTCACAAAGATTATACCGCTGGGCTGCTTGGTACGGCTCAAATTATTCCTGTGTACGGTGGCCGCAAAGAGCTTTATGTCGCCAATTGTTTTGGTCAGGACAAATATGGTTACAACGGGGCACAGTACACTTCAGTTGGCGCTCTGATGGAAGCCCTGATTTATGTTGCAGAGCAGGCAAGGAAGTTTAACTGGAAGGTCGCTATGCCGTATAAAATCGGATGTGTCCGTGGTGGGGCTGATTGGGATACGGTTAAAAAAATAATCGAAGTCACTTTCAAAGACTGTAATGTTGAACTCTGGAAACTAAACTAAGGAGGATTTTATATGCGCAAATATGAATTTGACGCAGCAAAGACAAAGGATGAAATCATTGCATGGATTCGGAATTATTTCCGCAAGAATGGCCCTGATTGCAATGCTGTGGTTGGTATTTCTGGCGGCAAAGATTCCAGCATTGTGGCAGCTCTGTGCTGTGAAGCGCTGGGTAATGGTCGCGTGATCGGCGTTCTGATGCCGCAGGGAGTACAGGACGACATCGATGTAGCGCGGGATCTGGTCAAATATCTGGGTATCAAGTCGTTCGAGATCAATATTGCAGAAACTGTGAATGCGTTACTGGCTGGGGGTCGAATTGCCGGTCTGTGCGATTCAAAGCAGGCTCGTGTAAATCTGCCGGCACGAATCCGTATGGCGACCCTGTTCATGGTATCTCAGAGTATGAATGGGCGAGTGGCTAACACGTGTAACTATTCAGAGGATTATGTCGGCTGGGCTACGCTATTTGGTGATGGAGCTGGTCAATTCAGTCCTCTTGGCAAGCTAACTGTCACCGAGGTAAAGGCTGTCGGTCGTGAACTGGGTCTTCCTGAAAAGTTTATTGAGAAAGCACCTGCTGATGGTCTGACCGGTAAGACTGATGAGGACAATTTCGGCTTTACCTATGATTTCCTTGACAAATATATCCGTACTGGAGATTTCGGAGGCGATACTGCAACTGCGGCCAAGATTGATCGGATGCATGATGCAAACACGTTTAAGCTGTTGCCGATGTCGGTATATAATTCAAACCCGTTTGACTGGTGAGTCTAATTAAGGAGGATTTAGCAATGGAAAAGACAAAAGTCGATGTCTTGATTGTTGTTGATATGCAGAACGATTTCGTAACCGGCGCTCTTGGCACTCCAGAAGCTCAGGCTATTGTGCCGAAGGTTGTAGAGAAGATCAAGAACTGGAATGGTAAGATTCTGTATACCAGAGATACTCACCATGAAAACTATCTCGAAACTCAGGAAGGTAAACATCTTCCTGTGAAGCACTGTTTAGAGGAGACGTGGGGGTGGCAGTTGATCGATGAGGTTGACGCGACAATCACTGACGAGATGTGGGAATCTGACAATCCCATCTACGACAAAGAAGTGTTCGGCTCTTATTATATGATGCAGGACTTACGAGAGACTCTCCTTTGGTATTCTGACGTGAAAATTAACTCAATCACTCTGGTCGGCCTCTGCACGGATATTTGTGTCATTTCGAATGCGCTTCTGCTTAAGACAGCACTACCTGAGGTTCCTATCATTGTGGATGCAAGCTGCTGCGCAGGTGTCACTCCTGAGTCTCATAAGAACGCACTGGATGCCATGAAGATGTGCCAGATCGAGATTGTCAACGAGGAATAAAATGCACTACGTCAACAGCGATATAATTTTGGATGCTGATGAAGCGAGACAATTTCAGTATCTTCTAAGGCATCCAAACGTAGAGGAAATACAAAGGAAGTTGAAGGCTTGTAACGAAGCTCTCGCTGAAATGAACTATCAAGAGAATGAGGACGGAACTTCTTCTTTTGATATTGACATTGACATTGAGGTGTAATCAATGGAAGAGATTATTATTTTCGGCTAATGTGCGAATGCTAGGTGATTGGCGGTACTAGGGTAGACATAACCGCTACCAGAATAAAATTGTAAAGGAGATTTGATTATGTGGACTCTTATTCAGACAGAATCCCACAATGGATATAACAGAATTGGATATATTGACGGACACAATCAAGAATACGGAACTGTAAAGGCAATGTATCGTATCGACAATTACGGTGAACTCGACTTCTATTATCTATATGAAATGGATGATGATGTTGTGGCAGATTTTGAATACTGGGCCAAGAGAGTTATTGGTGAACTCCGGACTAAAAAAGATGCCGTCACGAAGTGTGCAGATTGTGGCTATCTTGGAGATAAATACAGTTTTCCGCTTCCCAATGACAAGATTGATGTCGATGATAAAAATCCGTTTCTAAAGCATTATTATTGCTGTTGCAGAGATTCTGAAAGATATGAGAAAGATGTTACGAGCGAGATTATTTCTGACTGTGACTGTTTTGAGGGGATTTGATTATGTTTGTAATTGATGAAACAACGCCCAAGATTGCAATTCCTGACGGATATTTTGTGTGTTTACCAACTGGAGCCACGGATGATTATCCGGGTCTTGGCATCTTTTTCTCTAGAGACGGAAAAACAGTTGATTGGAATGACCTGATTTCAATCACTGAATACAATTCTACATTTAAAAATATCCAAACAGTTGGTTTTCAGCAGGGGCAAGAAAACTATGTCGCCGCAATTCGTTTTGAAGATGGAAATATTATTGAAGAATGAGGTGGAGCAAAGTGAACGCGGAAAACATCAAGAATGAAGCATACCAGCTGATTGATAAATATTTCATGCCCGCTAAAGCAATTATCGTAAAGGATTTTCTTAATACATACGGATTCTGGGATGCCCCAGCTTCCACCAAATATCACGGTAACTATCCCGGCGGCTTGGCTGAGCATAGTTTGGCCGTTGCAAAAAATCTTTTGATGTTAACGGAGAAGCTTGGTTTGAAGTGGGATAATCCCGGGTCTCCATTTATTGTTGGTCTGCTACATGATGTTTGCAAGATGGATCAATACAAGCTGATTAGCGCAGAAAATGGTTATCAGTATGTTTATACAAATGATTCAATCTACAGCCATCACGGTGAAAAGTCTATTTGTATGCTGGCGAGTTGTGTTACCTTGACCCAAGAGGAGATTGCTTGTATCCGCTGGCACATGGGCGCATATGAGACTGATACAAACGAGTGGAAGTATTATGGCAACGCCATTGCAAAATATCCAAACGTGCTCTGGACGCATACAGCAGACATGATGGCAAGCCATATTGAAGGAGTGTAAAATGCTTACATATGGAGAGATTTTTTGTCAACGATGTGGAACTACGTGGTATGGGCCAAAATGTGGAATGAAATACTGCAAAGAGTGTCGACGAATTGTCAATAGAGAAAAAGCAGTTCGTTGCAATCAGGAAAAACAAAAACAAAAAGACGCCAAAGACAAAGCGCGTGAAGCATTTCTGGATATTGTAAGAAAAGCGGATGCAGAGGGATTGTCTTACGGGCACTATTGTTTAAAACATGGAATTTGAGGTGTGATATGAAATATACGGTATATGCTTCTGCAATTAGATACTATGAGACTGTCATTGAGGCAGACTCAAAAGAAAAAGCGGAAAGAATCGCAAAATCATGTATGACGAGAATGAAATGAACGATTATGAAGACGAATTAACTTCGATTGAAGCAGTAGAGGAATAATTATGGATAAAGATATTCTTGTCGTAAGCAATGCAACCGGCGCGAGTTATGTTATGAACGAGGATCAGATCGAAGCAGCATATCAATATAAGCAGCTTCAGTATCGAATTGAAGATGCCAAGGGACACATTTACGATATGTTTAATGAGTGCGACTGTGATGAAGCAGCGTTCAAAGAAGAGTATGGCGTTACATATAACGAAATTCTTGATTGTGCAGAAGATGTTGCCGAGCAGTTTCTGAATGATTATGATTGCAATATTCCGGAAAACGACGAGTTTGATTTTATCATTTGGGACAAGATGCGACAGCTTCGTGAGGCAAAAGAGGCTGTTGATGTCAAATAAATGGAGAAACGTGCGGCTTTCAGAGATTCAAGATCGTCGAGTAAAACTTACGAGTGAAAAGAAAACTGAAATTCTGCGCAAATATCAAAGTGGTGGATATTCGCTTAGAAGTTTGGCTAGAGAATACAATGTAAGCCATAAAACAATCGCATTGATTGTGAATCCAGAAACAAAAGCAAAAAACGATCAATACATAAAGGACCACTGGATGTTTTACGCTCTTGACTCAGAATCTCAACGGCTGGCACATCGACGTACAGAAGAATATAAAAAACGATTATATCAAAAAGGAGAATTAAAGTAATGGGACAGAGATTAGTTATCACGATTCATGCTTTTGATGAAGATATTGCTAAGATCTATTATCATTGGTCTGCATATACCACAAGTGCCCTTCAGGAGGCAAAAGACATCATCGATAACGTGGATTGGTTTAATTCTACTAGCAAGGACGAACTTATTCTTCGCATTACAAGACAGCTTGAGAAATGCGGTGGTGGAGTGAGTATTCGCGACCGAGAAGCGTTCAAGAAAAAATATCCGAATGAAACATTTAATGATGATATCGACAGAAATTATGGTTTGATTGCAATCACGGACGACGGTATGGAAGAGTTGGAGTACTGGGCGCAAGATGATCTAACAATCGATTTCGATACGGAAAAAGTCTACAATGATGTAATGTTTACATATGAATCTGATGAAGAATTTAAGCAAGATAGATTGGATGCTGGATTTGAAGATAACGATATTGATGTGAAAAACATCAAGCAGCTTTTATTTGATCCGACCGAAGTACATTTCTTTGCGCTCGATTCAGCAATTGAGACGTTGGATGGTTTACAGTTCTGTCGCTACTTTGGTCAGATTTATGAGTTGATTATTTGAGGTGAATTATGACACACGAATGGGTGGAACAGAAGAACAAAGAATATCATGAACAGTTTAAAGATTATCCACAGGCATTGGTAGATGAATGGAATCGAATTCCTGAATGGGCTAAGAGTATCATTGATCGTTCTGTTGTTGATGTCGAGATAAAACTGCTTGAGGCGCTTGCAAAGCTCAACGAGGAACCAGACAGTTTCGATGTGCATAGACTGGTCACAGAAACGGATAGTGATTCCTTTTTTGTGAAATGGTATATTAACTATGATATCGAAAGTGGTGCAGATTCCGATGAAGCGCTGAAGAAAATCTCGAAGGAATTTGAAAAACTGCGAGATATGGCAGAAAAATATGAAGAATTCTTAGAATATAAAGATCGTTATCTTGAAGCAGAAGATCGTATTATGGAGTTTGATGGGGATATTATCATTACAGATCCATGTTATCTGTCTCATAATATGTCAAATGACGAGCGGAGAAAATTTGAATGTTGCGATATCGGCAGTCATGGCATCATTGGAATAGAGTCTAATACTTACTACGGTGATTGGAGTTGTACTACATTCGTGCCCGAAACAAAGGTTAAACTGGGCGAATTCTGCGCAGATGCCGGTATGGTATGTGTGGCTGATTTGACCTCCGTCTTAAAGTTTAATCCAAAATACAATGATCATCTTGAAAAGCCTTGGTGTGCAACTTGGATTAAAAATTTCAAAGGTGTTGTTCGTATCGCCATTGATGAAAACAAAGAGCGCTGGCCGGCTTATATTGTTCATGTGGTAGGGCATGGTGTCAATAAAGAAACAGGAGAGACGATCGAATTTGATACGGTGCAAACAGGGTTATGATGAACTATATTTTGTTATTTCAATTTATTGATTTTTGCCTTGATTGGGCATGGTTAATTGTTCCGATGTGGGCATTTTGTTTTATTGCTGTGATGTTAATAATCTAAAGCGTAAAAAGGTGGTAAAAATGACACGAGAAGAATTACAACGTATCATTGATAGCGAACCGTATGATTTTCTACGTACTGATCCTCACCTTGGCAAGTATTTGATGTTTCTGACTATTGGCGGCAGCCATGCTTATGGAACGAATGTAGCAGGATCAGATGTTGATATTCGCGGTGTCGCTTTGAACTCCAAAGAGGATCTACTCGGGTTGGGTGAGTTTGAACATCGTGTAGATACGGTGACGGATACAACGGTATTTAGCTTCAATAAAGCTGCGAAGTTATTGTGTAGCGGGAATCCAAACATGTTAGAACAACTCGGTAACGCAGATGAACTAGTTATCGATTATCATCCTACTACTAGACTGTTGATGGAAAATAAAAATCTATTCCTGTCGAAAGGGTAATCTATTCATTTGGTGGATTTGCAGGAAAGTTGATCAAAGAAGCAGATGCTAAATGGCGTGCGTACCTGTATGAAGTTGAAAAATCTGGTGTGAATCCAAATGTTAAACCGTATATTCCATGTGGAGAAAAACGTTTCAATAAGACTGTAATGAATGCGATTCGTTTATATCATATGTTGTTTGACGTCTTAGAAAAAGGTGAAATCAACACTTATCGTGGGGCTGAGCACGATATTTTGATGCAGATTCGAAACAGTGACTACGACTATGACGAACTGCGAAATCATCTGATTCCTATTTATGAAGCTCGCCTGAAAACAGACAAAAAAGAGAGCGAACTACCAGATCACGTCAATATGAAGTTGGTCAATGAGTTAGTCATGACTATCAATGAGCAGGCACTAAAGGTGGTGTAAAATGAAAATCGAAGACTATTCGCCAGATGAATTGGCTGAAATTTTTAAGGAAGAATTAGATCGCCTTGGCATCCCATATCATTATGATCTGGACGTGGAATCGAAATTTGAGCCCTTAATGCCTAATGAGCCAGTTTTAAAAGTGTAATTTATTGTACTACTAGGATGATATAATTATAAGGAAGGAGTGCGCCCTCCTAAAGTGAGGGTGTAAAAATTGAATATGTTGAAGCTGTCAGTGTCGAACGCAAACAGCAAGATGGGCAATGTGAAGTCTATCTCTATGCCGCGAGTGGTTACTTGTGCGCCTGACGTGCCTTGTGCGAAGACGTGCTATGTTAGCCATTTCGATTGGCGACGAACGGTACGAGACGCATATGAAAATAACCTGAATCTATGGTTAACGGACCCTGACAGCTTCGAACAGCAAGCAATTGCTGCAGCTTATGGGTCTTTTTATTTTAGATGGCACGTTAGCGGAGATATCGTTAATCAGGATTATCTTGCTATGATGTGTCGAGTCGCTCGTAAGTTGCCGCGCACTCATTTCTTGGCATTTACAAAGCAGTATAAAATCGTTAACCAGTATTTAGCAGCAAAAAAGAAAATTCCCAGTAATTTACATATTTTGTTTTCAGAATGGCCGGGGTATAATATGGATAACACCTATAATTTACCAGTTGCTTATGTATCGTTCAAAAATGGAGTTTGCGATGCACCGGCAGACGCAAACGAATGTGGCGGTCACTGTGAAGATTGCGCATATGCTGGCAAGAACTGCTGGGTGTTGAAAAAGGGGCAGTCTGTAGTGCTGCGGGAGCATTGATCTACAGGCCCCTATTATAATAAGGTAGGAGGATGCGCATGAACTGTGTTATTACAAACGGTGCGTGCTACATTAAAAGAAACAGCGAGAACTTATTGGTCGCAACGGACAGTCTTGGAGAGGCATTGTTGTTTCCGGCTGAAAAAGCACAAGCGACAATCACATGTCTACCAAAGGCATTACAGGACAAGGGATTCAAAGTAAAAAGTGTATCAGAGATTCTTGGACGGATAGAAACGACCGTGATGGCTGAGATTGGAAGAGATGAACAGGAACAGTATGATGCCGGTATTCCCATCAAAGAAGGGGAGACATTACATAATCTGAAGCAGGCACTGTTGATTGTAGACGAGACTCTCGGATCGATTCAGTCGTTATATATTGATGCTTGTAAAGAGCTGAATGATGTAAGCCTCGAAATTATTGATCTCCAGCATGCCATTGAATTCGCAAAGGCGAATGCAGTTAAAAAATGCTATCTTGAAACAGAATTACAAAAAGCGTTGCTTAAACGACGAGAATGCAAAGATGTAAAAGTGCTTATCGAGTGTGTTATGGAGTTTGACAAAGGAGATTGGGGCACAGGAAAACTGCAAAAAGTTTTTGATCGGTCTGAAAAGCGGTCTTATATGCCGCGTATTCGAAATGATTTGTTTGAATAAAAACATAAAGGAGTACTATCATGAGTGGAGCTATTTCGTTTTTCCTTGGGTTGTTTGGTTTGGGTGCTTCTGCAGGTATTAGTGTAGGACAGTCCATCAGTCAGAAAAAAGCAGTTCATGAAGCTGTTGCTGAGATGGGTTATGTCGGCACCCCCGATGTTCTACGGATGAGGGAGCGCGTCCGTAAGGAATGGTGGGATATGTGCGGCAATCATTATAATGCATGTCACAAGTCTAAATTAGATTACGGTAATCCTTGGAAGACGCCTATGTGCTATCTGACCAAGCGCTGGTTTGTTGCCCATCTAAAAGAGAAGGACATCCCTTATGACGATGTGGTTGTGAACGATGTGACAGGTGTTACCTTTTATGAACACCAGAATAAGGTTTCGCAGGAGTGGATACGAAAGTTGGGTTAAGAAGGAGTGTTAACATGAAAGCTTATGACGCATTAACTGGTGTACTTAGAACCGTTGAAGCGAATCATGCCAAATTACGAGAAGAACCCGATTCTGACGGCGATACCCATGATAAATGGGAAGCGGAAGAAGATGCCCTGTGCGAATTGGAGGAGGCGCTTGAAGAAGCTATTGACCGATACGAGGAAGCTATGGAAGTGCGAAAAAGTTTGCGAGTTGCAATATTGAAATAACAACCAAGAAGCTTAAATTGGGGGTTGAATGCTAAAACATAATATGGTAAAATAACAACTGAAAATAGTAATGCCGCAGAATTCGATGTGAATTTCGGTTGTATTTGGAGGTCATGATGATAAAAACTTTTACTGCGGAGGAGTTTTTTAGCTACATCCGGTCTTTTGAAAAAATGTATGTATGGTGCGGTTCAGATGGAAACAGTGGATTGTTTATTCGGGCAAATCCAAAACGCGCTGCTATCATGAAAAGAAAAAATGGGTATGAGATCTCTTGCATGATCGCTCAGAAAGGAGCGATGTTTTGCGAGGAAGGCGGGCTGATACTTTACGGCAATGAATTTCAGTGTGATATTGAAACAGATTGCGCTAGATATGAAGTGGCTGTAAAATCCGATAAGATGGCTGGCCTGATGAAAATCATTCTACAAACATAACTTAAAAATAAAATAAATAAAAACGCTTGACAAGTAAGGTTTGAGGTGATATAATGATACCATAGAGAACAAGCCATAGACAAGGAGGTCGTAAATATGTTCGTGGCTGGAAAGAGCACCCCGAAGATCGGCGAAATCCGTTTTGGATACGCCAGTGACGATGAAAGCCGACTAAGTACTCATAAATACGTCGGCGTCCATCCGTATCTCGTCGTGTCAAATAATACTTACAATAAGAGTTCTGGGCAGTGCGAAGTTATTCCGTTTACCACAAAGCGGATCGGCAAGTATAATCCAGTTCACGTTGAGTATAAGGCGGGCGAGGTAAGTGGGTTAATCAAAGATTCCACTCTAATCATTGAGGGAAGAGATACGCTGCGAAATTGCCAGCTTAGTGAACCGGTGGGCGAGTTCACGGAAGGAAACTGGGAGCGTGTTGTGGAAGCAATGAAAGTTCAGTGCCCTTTCCTAAGAAAAGAATCAACAGATAGCCCTGTTTTGACAATTGCATAAGTTATTGTCTATTGAAAAAACTCCTTACATAGTGTAAAATATTATAAAAACACCTTCACTATGTAAGGAGTGAATATGATGGACAGTACAATGTACAATCACGATCGCAAAGCTGCTTTCATGGAGTTTTATATCAATGGCGGAAGGAATGAAAACACCATTAGATATAGGCAAAGAGATGCAGTAACTGCGTTGAATAAGGTTGCGATTGTTGAAACAAAATACAATAAAGATTTCTGTGAATTTAAAAGCGGTTCAACAGAGATGAACGATCTTTGTGTTTTGTGGCTTAATAATCTGGCTGATCAAAGAAGAGTAAGAATGACATCTATTTTAAGAGCATATCTTAAATGGTGTTATCAAAACGATTATATCAACGCCGAACAGTATTATGGTCATGATATGACTAGCACAGTATCTAGAAGTTCAAACAAAACCGACGTCTGGTCTTCGATGTTGATTAAACAGATGGAGGTTGCAAGCGAAAACGAAACAAACTCTCTAGACTCTGACTTTATTTTTGAAGATAAGGAGTCCTTTATAGAATATGTTTCAACTGTGCTTGGTCATGAAAAATATACGATGCCAGCAGCGTTGATGATCTTACTTTACTATCAATTTGAATCTACAGCTGTAACGAAAATATTAAAGGCAGAAGTAGATGCCGCTGGACATACAGTGCAAAACGTTTATATCGATGATGAAACAGCATTTAATATTATTTATCGTGCAAAAGTCATTGATAGTTATAGCACAACGTTTGAAAAAAATAATAAAAATTATGATCGAATAGAGTATTATGCTGATTCTCCATACTTGTTAAGAAATACTTCAAGAGGAAGGAAAAAAGAACAAGAGACTGATCAGCAAGTGCCGTATTCGTTTGTAAAAAAGGTTATGGAAGTGGAACGAAAAGCGAATAAAGAACTTCCAGAAGATTCTCCGTATAAAAATGTTATTATAAAGGGCGCAACAATTTCAAAATTAAAACTGTTCCACGAAATGAGAGTTGACGAAAAAAAGTACGGATTAGAATTTGTAAAAGAAAATATAATAGATGGAAAGTATGGTAATTATACAGTTCCGCAAACGGTATATAGAGAGTACTGTTTGATGGCGTCCAAAGCACGAAAAATTTAAAAAGATATTGAGCCGAAAGGCTCTTTATCTTTCGATACACAAACATGACTTAAATATACTTGCAGTAAGAAGGTGATAAGATGAAGATGGTAATTGCGGCGTGTATCTCAACGATTATGGTTGCGTGCGTTGCTATTTCAGCTGCAGCTGATGATCCAATTGGGACATACGACAGTTGGAAGCCGGATTTAAAAGAATACACTTCACAAGTCTGCGATGAATATGGCGTCGATTATAGTTTGGCTCTTGGCGTGATATATAACGAAAGTCGATTTAAAAGCGGACTGACTCATATGAACTCAAACGGAACAACCGATTATGGGCTGATGCAAGTCAATGAGGTTAATTTCAAATATTTGAACAAAACACTCGGCATTACATCAATGAATCAGCTGTTGGATGACCGAGTCGGAATTAGATGTGGAGTTTACCTGCTTGCTTATCATAAGAATGCAACAGGAAATGACTCCGCAGCTCTCCTACGATATCAGGTGGGAGAGGGTACATATAAAAAGTATATAAAACGTGGTAAGCACACAAATGATACTCATGGTCGTGTATGGCAATACAGAGACATCTATTATGAATATCTGAATCAAACGATCGCTGAATCAAAACTAGATGGATTTGCGAAGAGAGATCCGATTGAATCCATTTTAAATACGTGGGCAGAAATGCTCACTTGATAAGCTGGTGTAGCTCAGAGGCAGAGCACGGTACTTGTAATGCCGGGGTCGAGATTCCGAAATTCTCCACCAGCTCCATTAACAGCGGGCGACCGCATCAAAGATTACATATTATAAAGGAGAATAATTATGACTACTGAAACTATGACAATTCATCGTGCACTGGCCGAGCTGAAGGTTTTGGACGATCGTATCACGAAACTGCTGAGCGAGGCCAAGTTTTGTGGTACCGCTAAGAATTGTATGCAGAAGCTGGGCGGTGTAACTATTGAAGAGTACAAACAGAATGCCCAGTCTACTTATGATAAGATCACTGATTTGATGGCTCGTCAGGCAGCGATTAAGCGGGCGGTGTCCGAGTCCAATGCTATTACTCATAGGGTTGTATGTGGGCATGATTATACTGTTGCGCAACTTATTTGGATGAACCAGCACGGCATTGATTTCAAGAGTGCTTTGCTCAATGTTATGGAGCGTCAGTATGCAAGCGCAGTTGCTGTGACTGAGGCTGCAAATTCCAAGCTGAGTGATAAGGCAGATGATTTTATCAGTCGCAATAACTCCGGCGCAGATAAGAGCAGCATTGATGCCGATGCCATTAAGGACATGCGTGAGAGTTACATTGAGCGCGAAACTATGCAGTTGGTTGATGGCATCAACATTAAGAAGACCAAGGAAGCCCTTGCTGACGAGATCAATAAGTTTAAGGCAGAGGTTGACGCAGTTTTGTCTACTTCTAACGCTACAACTGAGATCACTATCGAATACTAACCTACACTGTATTCACTGTCTATCGAAAACGGCAAACTGTAATCGTTCGCTCTTTGCTCGCGGCAGCATCGCTTGAGCGAAATCAAACAATAAAAAGCAAATAGTCGCTTTAAAAGCTGGCCTGATAAGCCGACAAGATGAAATCAAGTAAAAATATTTGATAATACTTGAATTTTTGGATTAGTCAAGAGGTTAAGACGCAAGCCTATAAGCTTGAAACTATGATTCGAATCCATTATCCAAAAAATCGAATCAAGAGAAGGAGTTGTCCCGAGGGCCAACACGTAATTGATTCAAATGTCTTGGAAAGGTTAACGGTTATTGATTTAAAGGTTAAAGGTTGAAAGTTCAAAGCTTAAACTTCTAGCTAAAGATTAAACAGTAACGAATACAGGTCAAAGGTTTATAAAATCCATGGACAATGGTTTGTGGATCGATTACATAAGTCCCGTCGTTTTACCACATGGCTGGTAGATGGTGAGCGCCTTGGCAGGGGCGTAACAATACCTGCCGTTTATATGGTTCGGTAGCTCAGAAGGATAGAGCACTAGCCTGTCACGCTAGGGGTCGTGGGTTCAATTCCCATCCGAATCGCTTATGGTCCTATAGTTCAGTTGGTTAGAACGAGAGACTGTTAATCTCTATGTCACCTGTTCGAGTCAGGTTAGGACCTCTTCGTGGTTCTGTAGCTCAGTCGGTAGAGCAGCGGATTGAAGCTCCGTGTGCGCCTGTTCAATTCAGGCCGGGACCACCAATGTGCAAGTTGATTTGATAATTGAATTTGGTCGAAATCCTCCATAAAAAGGTTGTCCGCCAAGGTCGAAAAATCAACATGAATTCTCACCAAGATGATGTTATCAATGAAATTTGCAACAGGATTAGCGAGGCAGTCACACTCCTGATCAGGGGTCGATGTAGCAAGCTTGGTCAAACTGCGTGCCCTGACGATGTAAGATCCGCATTCCGAGCGTAACTGTGCGCGAGTCTCACCAGCTCGAAAACAGTGAGAGGTGAAGGAATAACACTGAAAAACCTTATGTAGCGCGGCTATAACCCGGAGGGGCTTGACCCAAAAGGATGATCGAGTTTGAGAACCGCAGTGGATAAGCATATCGCCAATAGTGCTCTGAAGAGTAACGGTAAATGCCGGACGTCTGACCCGTTAAAGCCAGAACAAAGATCACAGGCGACATCCCTCTGTGGTCGTTATATAGGTCAGTGTGCTGAATGGTTGAAGGCAGCAGGCTGTAAACCTGTGACACCAGAAACGTTGTAGGTTCGAATCCTACCTGACCTACCAAGTAAGTGATTCTTAAATTGCGCAGAACAAAGGATTAGCCTTTTAGGGGTGGCTACTATTATAATGGCAGCCCTGATTATCGGTGATGATGCCAACTCGCGAGGGTGCGTAAGCCGACTTTTATATGCGACTGTAGCCAAGTGGTATGGCATACGACTTTTAATCGTAAAATCGTCGAGTTCAATTCTCACCAGTCGCACCACGCGGTAAGTAGTTTTCGAGTTGCAACTATTGTAGCCAGCATTAGCGCGTACGGCTGATGTGATGGTATTGTTAGTAGTTCTGCGGAAGGAACAAAAACATAAACCGATGGCGGCTGGAAAGACAGCAATCATATAGGCCCATAGCTTAATTGGTTAAAGTTGCGGTCTCCAAAACCGTCGATTTCCGTTCGAGTCGGAATGGGCTTGCCACATACAAATGATAAGGGGATGATTTTATGAACGTCGTGAAATTCAAACCAGAGGACTATGTAAAAAGTTCTTGTTCGACTGAATTCTATAAAGCAGTCGGTTTGTTCAACATCATCAAGGCCGGCGCTGTAACAAACGTTCATCAGATGAAAATCAATCCGAAAACTTATAGCGAAGTCGATGAACGGCTGCGTTCAAATTGGAAACGGAACAAAATCACTAAGCGGCTCCGGCAAGATAAAGCGCAATCTATGATCTCATTTGACTGGATGAATTATTCACCTGTACAAGATGAAACTGTTCCTGAAAATGAAATTTGGTGGGAGGACATTGATAATGATAGATCCGCACGATGATGACTTCGGTGCCATTTGTAATTGTGCCATTCGATATGCGCTTGGTCGTAAGACGTACATGCCTGGCCTTGTAATGGATTTCATCAAGCCGCATCTGGGCGAGCTGAGCGATAAAACGTTATGGTGCTTCCAACGTGATCTACTCCAACGTCTGGATGAAGGATTTGATTTTGGAGACGAATTTGATCTTCAAAACTGGATGAGCTTTCTGGAAGATGTTGATAAAGAGATCGAGAAAAGAAAAATAGAGGGCGAATAACCCTCTTTTACATGCAAACGCAGCCGAATAGGACTAAGCATCTGAGCGCGCTTTAATAAACAGATGGATGAGAAAATATCTCGTCTTGTAGGTTCGAATCCTACCGTTTGCACCAATTTCTTGACAATAAAAAACAGCCCAGCGGCCATAACCACTGAGCTGTTGGCGTTAAATAGCGACGTGGAACATTTGCCACACCATCAAAACTAAGCTGATGATGCTACAAACAGAACCAGCGACACCAAGAGCGCCAAAGATTCGACTGTTCATAGAGAACGCCCCTCCTTCCTGCGTCTATTGACACATTTTTGCAGCTACTGAAGACGTGAGAAGGAGATATTGAATCGGCTGACAGTGTACCACAGAGTTACATAATTGTCAAGAATCATCCCGAGCATGATGTGAAAAGGCTTGTTATATGCGGCGGTAGCATAGTTGGTCTAATGCGGGAGTCTTGAAAACTTCTGAGGGTTAAACCTCCATCCGTTCGAATCGGATTCGCCGCGCCATATGGCCTGTTAGTCAAGAGGTGAAGACGCTGCCCTTTCACGGCGGAAACATCGGTTCAATTCCGATACAGGTCATTTTTTGAAAATTAAATATTATGAGGTATCAAAATGAAAACGACGAAGAAAGATTGGATCTATCGTGTGATTCTTCTGATTCTGTTGGCGATTATCTGGGACATTGGCGCGGCTATGACTTCGCCAATTTTTGTTCCCCAGAAAGGCGCTGTGTTTCGTGAATTTTTTTTGCTGATTCAGAACGGCACAATGTTGAAGGCGTTTCGATATTCATTGATTCGTATTACAGCAGCAGCTATTCTGAGTGCCGGTATCGCAGTTCCACTTGGTTGCCTGATGAAAATCTGTCATCCGATTCAAAACCTGTTGTATCCGGCGATTCGAGTGATGAGATTCCTGCCGGTGACCGCTTTCTATCCACTGCTTACGATGTGGTTTGGAATAGGGGAGCAAATGAAAATCGCCTTCTTGTTTGTAGCCAGTTTCGTATTTATGTTGCCAAGCGTTCTGATTGCTTTGGATGATGTCTGTGACGACGTGATTGAAGCAGCAAGCATCGATGGAGCAGGGAAGTTTAACACGGTCACACGAATCATTCTTCCAATCGCTGCTCCGTCCATCTGTCAATCGTTCGCTACAATGTACGCAATTGGTTGGACCTACATCGCAGTAGCGGAAACGGTGAACGCAAAGTATGGTATCGGGTATCTGATCTATACTTCGTCTGCTCGTGGCCGTACAACGCTGGTGTTTGTTGGAATTCTGGCGATTGTGATTTTCAGTATTCTGTTTGACTGGATTACAAATGTTTGTATCAAGAAGATTTTCAAGTGGAAGTTTTCATAAGGAGGACACATGACACACGAAATCGAAATAGATGGCTGTCTGAACGTTCCAACCACTGTCAGTTTGGATGACGTTGTAGATGAATTTTTGGCATTTATAGAAAATCGCGGCTGGTATTTTGGTGGTGGCTTTAATGAATTTAAAGACGACCACTATGAATCAATAGATGTCAGAGAAGAAGATTAAAGAGGAGAAAATTATGGCAAAGAAAAGTTTTTTCGAGAAGCTCGGTCTTGTTGAGTCGGAAGTAGCTTCTGAGTATGAAATGCCAGAAGTAGCAGACGTGAATGTTGGTGTCTCTTTTGGACCTAATATCGAACAGCCGACTCCTGTGCAGGCCGAGGTCCCGGAGGGTGACGCGATTGACATCGGAGCTGTCTACGAAGCCAATAGTATGAATCCTGCCGTCTCTGTCACTGTCTACAAAATCAAGGATGTGATCGATACATTTCCGTCTGAGATGCCCACCAAGACAAAGCGAGCAACAGTCAAGAACCTGATGATGACGCTGGGTTACGATGCGACCGCGATTATTTCTGATGCAGAGCAGCGCAAGGAACTCCTGCGGACGGTTGGTAATGACAAGATGAACGTTCTGTTTGACGAGATGAAGAGCAACGACCAGCAGATCGAATCCATGAAGGAACAGATTGAAGCTTTGACTAATCGCAACGTTGAAGCTGGTGCGGCCATTGAAAAGATCACCAACACAGTTCAAGACGAACTCAAGATGATTTCTTCTATTGAGGAATTTATTGAAGAGGATAAGCCTGAAGCCGCCGGAAAGGAGGGTGCCTGATGTTTTCTTTAACCATTCCTGAGTTTGTGGTCATTTGTGTCAGTGGTGCATTTGTAATCAGTCTGATCCTGTTCCCATCTTGGAGAGAGCAAATTAAAACTCTCGCTGGTGGATTTCTTCAAAAGTTTGTGCAGGACACAGCTAAGACTCCTGAAGGAGCCAAGGCAATCTATGCACAGAAGATTGATGAGGCAACCGATCAGTATAACGATGCGTGCCGCACTCTGAGAGATTTAACTGGCAAGCTCAAGACGATTCAAGATCAGTTCGCCTCCGCACAGAAACGAGCTGAAGATTACGATAAACGCGCTAAGGCCGCTATGAGTCGTGGCGACGAAGAGTCTGCTACTATTTTTGCTCGTAATCTTCAGGAAGAAATGGACGCTATGGAGAATCTGTCTCAGCAGTATGCTAAAATGCGCCCGGCAGTTGAAGAAATGAAAAACATCAAAGAAAAGTTGGAAAATCAGCTGGCAGCTCTAAAGCGTGAGAGTAAAGATGTCGTCTCCGAGATGCAGGCTAATGAGCAGATCTCGGCCGCATATGATTCCGTTGGTAAGTTTCGTTCTGCTACTGGTACAGATAAGATGCTCAATGCTACTCGTGATGGTCTGCAGGAGAGTCGCGAGAAAGCAGCTGGCGCAAAGGTCCTGTATCAATCAAGCCGTGATGGTAAATTGGATAAGGCCAATGCGAAAACTGCTGATTATAAGGTAAATGATTATCTGGAGAGTCTAAAAAAGGGGACTGCGAAACCCATCACATACGACATTAAGGATATCAATGCCTTCACTAAGCCGTCTGGATTGAATACTCAGTCCAAGAAATAAAATCAAAAATTAAATAGGAGAGAATAACATGTCTAAGTTCAAGTTGACTAAGGCTGGCCGCGCTGTTGTTGGCGTGGTACTTGCTGTGGCTGTTGCTGTTGGTGTTGTTGGTGGCATCAAGGGCGGCGTGATTAAGTTCGATAAGAAGAAGCCGACTACTTCAAAGCCGAGCACTTCTATCAGTACAAATAAGCCGTCTAATTCCGCCGGAGATGATACGATCAATCTGTCTCTGGACGAGTGGGCAGGCTGGTTGTCAATTGTTGCCCATGCCAATAATGGCCTCACTACCCAGCCCGGTTCTGTGTTTGATCAGCTCGGTATTAAGGTGAATATCAATGTCATCAACGACGCGACTGAATCCAGCAACGCACTGATCTCTGGTGACCTGCAGGCCGCTGGCTATACTACCAACCGCGTGGCATTCCTATCTCAGAAGTTTACCGACGCTGGTAAGAATATCATCATGCCGATTTTTACCAACTACAGTTATGGCGGTGACGGTATTATCGCTTCTACTCAGTTCGCTGATGTGAATTCGTGGGTCAATGCCAAGATCGGTGTTCCTGAGTTCTCTGAGGCTGAAACTCTGGTTGCTTGGTTCGTCAATAATTCCAGTCTGTCCGATGCCGACAAGGCAACTATTATGAACAATCTGATTATGTTCGGCACCGCAGATGATACCGCTAAGGCATATTTCGCTGGTCAGATTGATGTGGCTGCTACTTGGGAGCCTTATTTGACTCAGGCCAAGACTTACACCAATAGTGCTGTCGTGTTTGATACGAAGTCTTCCTCCTCTCTGGTTATGGACGGCATTGTGTTTGACGCAGATTGGGCAGCGGCTCATGAAGATACCGTCAAGAAGTTCGTTAAGGGCATTCTGATGTCTTATGACCAGCCTATCAATTACAATGCAGCTCGTGAAGTGTTCCCGATGTACTCTACTTCTTCTGATGCCGATATTGATGCGACTTATGCAAATGCTAAGATGGCAAGCTGGAAGGACAACTACAATATTCTGAATGATACAGCTCCGATGATTTATAACCAGATGTGCGACATTTGGGAGGGTCTGGGCGAAACCGTTAATCGTGATCTCGTAAATACGCTGTTTGATACTACATATATCGATGCGCTCAAGAGTGATTTCAAGTCTACTTCTGCTGCAAATGCTACTACAAAAGTGACTGTGAGCGACGAGACTCGTGCAAACATCACTCAGCAGGTCACTGGCAATCTGGACTATGATTCGATGTTGAGCAAAACCGCGAATGTAACTTTTGTGCCGGATTCTTCCGTGTTTACCGATCAGGCCAGCGCTGCTTCTGTTCTGAATGATTTCGTGAACATCGCTAAGACTCTGGATGGCACTATGATTGTTATCAACGGTAATATCAATGCGAATAACCAGACTGAGTTTGGCGTGCAGCTTTCTGCTAACCGTGCTCAGACCGTTGCAAATTATCTGGCGTCTCAGGGTATTGATCAGAATCGACTGATTGTCACTGGTTCCGGTAATGCAAAGTATCAGGCTGATAAGGCGGCTGGCGCTCTGAGTAGTGATGCAAGCGTGTATCAGTCCACGGATATCAGTTTCATGCGAATCGAGAACTGAGGTGATTCAGATTGATCTGGATTGAAATCAGTAAAGCAATTTGGATTGTGGGCGGATTGATGTTAGCTTCTTTTGCGGCTGGCTATCTCTTCCATGGTCCAACCTTTAAAACTTAAAATCTTCGGCGGTGCTCAGGCAGCACTGGGTGCCGCCTTATATAATGCGTCATAGCCAAGTGGTAAGGCAGCTGACTTTGACTCAGCCATACGCAAGTTCGATCCTTGCTGGCGCAACCAAAAAATCAGAAGAGGAACACATTATGATTACTTTAACTAACGCACGGCAATTAGAGCAGGCACTTAATGATTTTATTCTCGAGTGCCGATATGGAGCTCATCCATGTGAAGGATGTAAGTTTTATGAGGTTTGTTTGAAATTGCACATACCTAATAAGACAGATCCTGACCAGTGGGCAATGTATTGAGGGGATTCTATGATGACAACTCCAAAAGATTTAGAAGTTGCACTGTTAGATTTTATTACAGAATGCGAACAATCTGAAAATTGCGACGATTGTATGTATCGTGAATTTTGCACTCGGTTTGTCACTCCGCACAAAGATTGTCCAAATGAATGGATGATTTTAAAAAAGTCAGGAGGTATTCCATGCTAACAGTAGAACAAAACAAGTCCATCTATAAAGAACTCGTAGCTGTTTGCGTTGAAAGAAGCGGAAACGGACTAGACTGTTCTGGATGCAAATACGAAAACAACTGTGATGATATATTGAAAGAGGTGCTTGGAATTGAGCGTATATATGACCGGTGATATTCATGGTAATCCAAGTCGGTTTTATGATTTGAAATACTTCTGTCTCAACCATCCTTACATTGAATGGGTTGTATGTCTGGGTGATGTGGGTCTGAATTACTATGGCAAGGATTATCCAAGAGAAATGTTCATCAAAAATGTTGCCGATTCAATTCCTGCAAAACTGTTTTGTATCCACGGCAACCATGAACGTCGGCCGAGCAGCGAAGACGGATATCAAGAGATCGAAGTCACAGAAGGAGCGATTCGTGGCCCAATGTTGTGGAATTCTGAGCATCCCAATCAGTATTTTGCGATTGATGGTGCGATTTATGTAATTCAAACATCGGAACGAACATTGAATGCGCTTGTTTGCGGTGGCGCTTATTCGGTTGACAAATATTATCGATTGCAACGCGGTTGGAATTGGTGGCCAGATGAACAGCCAAACGAACTTACAAAAGGTCTCGTGCGTCTTATGGCAACCAAATATCAGATTGATATCATGTTGACCCATACTTGTCCGCTGCGGTTTGAACCTAAAGAACTGTTCTTGAACGGCATTGATCAGAGTACGGTCGATACATCAACAGAAGAGTTTTTCGATGACCTTTATGAGCAATTCCTGGTTGATAAAAAGCCGATGTGGTATTTCGGTCACTTTCATGGAGATAAATACACGGACGATTATGTGATGTTGTATCGAGACATCATAGAACTGAAGTGAGTTTATAAATAAAAAAGGAAAGGGGAACAGAGATGCTGTATGGACGAGCTTCTCCCAATTTGATGCGATAATAAGCGAAAATCAAATTAGATAGGAGAAATAATATGCTTTGCAATTTTTGTGGTAAGACGCTGGACCCCTGCGATGAAGCAAATCTGGGAGATCTGACTGTACGGTTCTTTTATGGAAGCAAACGTGACGGAGACCGAATGAAGTTTTCCATGTGCTCTGATTGTGTTGATAAGCTGACGGACGAATTTATTGCCCGTTGTAAGCATGAGCCGACAATTGAAGCAGGTGGTATCCCTAATAGTAGTATCCCTGTTTGGGAGTCTAAAACCACTGAAGAAATCGATTACTAATGTTGATATACATAGGAGGTACATATGGCAGAGAAGAACATTTACCCTCGTTTTAATTTTTGCGGTGATATCGTCATTCCGAAGCGGAGCAATCTTTGGGTGAAGCGCGATACTTATAACAACTCTGAAAAGATTAGCCTGAATATGGGCATCAAAAACGGCATGAATTGCGTTTATGTGTCCGCTCAGGGTTTCAAGAATGACACTATTAAGACCAAGAATGTCGACAACGAGGATATCGAGATTGATTGGGAGGATCGTTTCGATAAGGATACTGTAGATATGGTGTCCAGTATGCGAAAGTATGTTGTAAATCTCGGCGAGCGCAAGGAGTTCATTACCGCATGGGATATGATCGAGTATCTGGAATCTGCTCTGACTGGTTATGCTGAGCCGATCGTTGTGGCTGGTATTTACAAACTGCGTCCCGGCACTGGTGCATATAAGGATCGCATTTTTGAGGAGTTTCAGATTCAGAATGTGTATGCAGCAGTTGACGGCAAAGACACTCCGCATCTAACTATGAATATGGATCTGTACTATGACAAGAACAGTATCGATCGTTCCGAGGAGAAGTCTGAAGGTAAGATCTTCATGAATTGCTACACTCCGATGTGGTCGGCCGCAGATGCCGCTCAGAAGATGTTTCCTGTGAGCGCCGTGTTTAACACTTCTGTTTTGGATATGACCAAGGAGAAGCACAAGCGGATTTATGAACTGAAGATGCGCTACCTCGAAACCAAGTCCAAGAATCCCGTTCATATGAACTGGGCAATCGGTGTTGTGAATGGCGCAGAAGAGAAGGAGTTCGATGAGAGCTGCCTGACTGATGTCCAGCGTGAGTTCATCGAGCTTGGCCTGAATAAGCTGGAGGATTTCAAGCCGCGTGGGAATATCTATGGCGAGAAGGTTCATGAGCTGCGCCTGATCAAACCGTTGATTAAGGATGAATTCAAGGAGTGCATGACTGCCGCAGACTCCGACATGACCGCTCGCGAGTTTGAGGATATGATTTATTCTCCGTCTGAAGATGAAACCGTTGACGACATGGTGAAGAAGTCCTACAAGAAGTCTGAAACAAAGGCTGTTAAGCCTGCTGAGGTGGAAGAGGAAGAGGACGACGGTATTGACACTCTGTTCTAATTTTTTTGCCCACACAAACAGGACTTAAAAATACTTGAATAAGGAGAGTACATAATGGCGCGTAAATTTGGTAAGAAAACTGAAATTAGTTTGAATCCTCTTGATTATAGTATCTATTTGATGGGCGAGGGCGGCATTGGCAAAACTACGCTAGTTAAACAGGTTTGTGAAAAAATGGTTGGTGATGATGGCTATATCTTTTTGACCTGTGGTAAAGAAGCAGATCAGGCCACTATTGAAGGTATCGTTCAGGAAGCTGTGTGGGATTGGGAACATTTTGATGAAGTCACTATGGATATCATTGAAAATCGCTTCACTGATTATAGTGATTTAAAGGTTGTTGTCATTGACACCATCGATGAACTGATGCGAATGGCCGAAGATGAGACGATTCGAATTTGGAACCGTGAGAATCCTGATAAGCGTACAAAGTCTTTTAAGGCAACTTTCTCTGGATTTAACGGCCCCACTGATAAAGCAACCGAATTAGTTACGAATCGTCTGTGGGAACTGAAGCGTGTAGGTATCAGCCCTATCATTATTGGTCATACGAAGAAGACCGATATTACTGATCCTGTTACGCTGGCAAGTTACTCCATGTTGTCTACTAATATGGACAAGCGGTATTTCAATGCACTGAAGAACAAGGTCGATGTCGTTGGTGTCGCATATGTTGATCGCGATATCGATAAGGTAAAAACCGGTCGTAAGAACGTTGTCAACGGCAAAGAGGAAATTATCGGCAAGGTTAAGTCCGAGCGTCGTGTGATTTGCTTCCGTGATGACAACTTCTCTGTTGACTCCAAGAGTCGTTTTGCTGATATTGTTGATCGTATTCCTCTGGACGCAGATGAGTTCATCAAGGCTCTGACCGATGCAATCAAGGCAGAACATGATAAGGGCGGTCGTTCTTATGAAGCAGATCTGAAGAAGCAGGCAGCAGAGAAGAAGGAAGTTGAATCGGTGCAGGCTGAGCGTGTAAAGCAGTATGTCGGAGCAGTTCAGGATGAAGAGGACGAACAGTATCGCGCCGAATGGATTAGCGCAATTCAGAATAACTATAAGAGCGCATCTGATGATGTAAAAGCGAAGGTTGCTGAAGTGCGTAACAACATCGGTAAGAAGTTCTCAGATCCGGAGTTCCCGATTGCAGAACTGAAGAAAGTTTATTCTTTAGTCGTATAAACGTAACTTAAACATATAAACAGCAGGGTGGGTTGGTGGGAATTTATTATGAGGAGTAAATATGGCTAAGCCGGTAATGGTTACATGTATGGCCACAGGCGTCAAAGGCCCAAGAGATCAGTATTATAAAGCACCTAACAAACGGTATTTTCAGTCTGAAGCGGTTTATCAAGCGTGGCTGGCTGGTCGTAGAAAAGAAAAAGCTCTGAAGAACAAGCCGAAACATTATGACAAGCCGGGCAGAACTCCTGAATCGTACAAGAAACTCTGTGATACCATTGCAGATTTCCTTGGTTATGAGCGAGGTGGAGCACAGCCGATGCCGACGATTGTGTTTCGACGACTAAAAGAACTTGATTTTTACTCAGACGAAATTATTCAGCAAACATTGGATGAAAGCGCAGATGCAGTTCAGTGGGCGATGCAGAATAAAAACTTCGAAGATGATGCTGGCGCGGCGAGTTATTTGATGGCAATTGTTCGCAATAAGATTAAGGCTGTATATGATCGCGAGAAGAATAAAACAAGGAAGACCGCAAAAGAAGATTCCAGACCGGATCTCGATACAATGGTTGACCTGTCAAATATTGGAACAGTACATAAAGGAAATGATGTTAGCAGCTTGCTAGGAGGTGACGATTTATGGATTTGAACAAAGCTATTGCGAGAATCGAAGAAAATCGAGTACGTGCCGAAGCAAGCTTTGTTTTTTGTTTATGGAAAGACCCCCAGCGATACGACGATTATAAAAACGTCAACGAGGGAACGGATAAGACCCTGATTTGTGAAGATCAGGTGTTTTATTTCATGATTGGACGTGGCATCCGTCGGCAAGGATTCACGAACATCGATAACATCACTCTTGATACATATCTGGCTGATAAGCCCTCTCTCCGTAAACATTATGAGGAATTGAATGGTTGGCGTGCTTGTGTTGGCATGATGGAGTTGGTTGATCCTGAAAACACGGACAGCTATTACAATCAGATCTCTAAGATGAACACGCTCAAGATCTTGGCGACCAAGTACGACGAGCTGCTTAGTCATCCAGAGCGGTTTGATGATGCAACAAATGAAGATGTTTATAACGCTTTTGAGTTGCTCAATAATCAAGCGGCACTTATTACAGGACAGGATTCCAAGGTTGAGGATTTGGTCGTCGATGAAAAGTATTTGCAGCAATGTAATGAAGGACAAGACCAAGGAATTAGTTATGCGGCTGGCGCTCCTATTTTGAATTATCTTACACTTGGTGCACCAATTGGAGATATGTATATGCTTGCCGGGCATAGCGGCGCGGGCAAGTCGAGCCTGATATTTGAATTGATGGTACTTCCGTTCGCCGAACAGGGAAATCAGGTGGCTATAATTTCAAACGAAATGATGTCAAAAGCATATAAAAATATGTTGCTTGTCCATATTCTTACAAAAGATTTGAATTATTGGAAAATCACACGTAAGAAATTAAAAATAGGTCATTTCAATGAAGAAGAGTGGGAGATGCTTCGTAAGGCAGCAAAAATCACAGAGGAAAAATACTCCAATATTCGCTTTATAAAAATGTTTGAAAACGACACGGGAAAACTGTTGAAACATATAAAGCGGTTGGCAAGAACAGGAACGAAAGTCGTTGTGTACGATACTCTTAAGAGTGACGACTCCGTAGACGATAATATGTGGCAAGCGCTGCTAATGAATAGTCGTCGTATTTTCAATGTAGTCAACAAAGAACAAATCGCATTTGTCAGCACTTTTCAGCTTGCGTTACATACAACAAATCAGCGATGGCTTGATGCCTCTTGTTTGTCAAATTCAAAACAGATTAAAGAAGTTATTAGCGAGCTCGTGATGGTTCGTAGACTTTGGCAGGATGAATATACTGGCGAAAAGTTCGATTGTGATCCGTACTATCGTTCGAAGGAAAACCCCAAAATCAAGGTTCCGATTGTGCTGGACAAAGACAAAACATATGTTGTCGCATTTTTGAATAAAACAAGAAACGACGAAGATGGACAAACAATCCTTTTTCAGTTTGATGGCGCATGGAACTGTTGGCGAGAGCTTGGGTATTGCACCATTATAAACGATCATGGCCAGTATGATAGGAGATAAATAAAGAAGGGAGGACTCGGTATGAATGGATGTAAACGCTTTGCAGTCTAAGCTTGAAAATCAGCCAGACAAAATCATCCAAATTCTTGAAGCTCTTGGCTTTGAAAATATCAAGTTCAATCCTCAAAAAAACAATCTGAGATTTGCTCGTGAAGAACAAAGAAACCCGACCAGCTGTCTGGTGGATTGTGCAACGTTACGATTCTTTGTCTTTTCTACGAATCAAAAAGGAAACATATTCAGCCTGATTATGGATGTCAAACGATGTTCATTTCCTGATGCGTTGAAGTTCGCCGCAATTAAAGCCGGTTTGTCGTTGGAAGAGTTAAATATTAAAACTCGTTGGCCATTTGGCGGTTTCTTTTTAAAACTGTTGCCGAATTACGAAGAAGAAATGGAAGAATTGGAAACGTATCCAGAAGAGATTTTGGAACCGTATGCAAATAAGTTCAGTATTCAATTCGTCAAAGACGGCATCAGTTTGAGAACACAAGAAAAATTCGGCATCGGATATGATGTTGACTCAAATAGAATCACAATTCCAGAGCGTGCGATAGATGGTTCATTAGTCGGAATTATGGGACGTGCCAATTATGAATGCGATCACGACAAACGATGGTTTCCATTGATATCTTGTCCGCGAAGCAAGACGTTATTTGGATACGGCGAAAATTATCGGCGCATTCAAGAAACCCAAAATCTGGTTTTGTTTGAATCTGAAAAAGCGGTTCAGCAATGTGATTCATTCGGCAGTAATATCGCTCTTGCAACGTGTGGCTGTCATGTGTCAGAAACTCAAGCAAAATACATAAAGCGACTTCTTCCGAAGAAAATCGTCTTGGCTTACGACGAAGGGCTTGAAGAAGAACATCTGGTCAATGAGTGCAAAAAGCTTATTGTGAATAACCCGATTCTGAAAACAAAGGTTGGATATATATGGCCTGACGGATTGATTCCAGAGGGGTCCAAGAAGAATATCGCCGACCTCGGACGCAAAGCTTATCAAGAAGGATTAACAAAATATGTGAAATGGGTAGAGGAGTGATGTAAATGGGTCAAAGAGTCGTTGCCCCAGAACTACAGGCGTTGTACGACAAAGGGGCGCAAGTGTACAGCTATTCAAAGCTCGGCACGATTCATGATTGTCCATATAATGCGTATCTTACATATATTGAAAAGCGCGAACAGTGTCAAAATGTGTATTCATATCTCGGTGGAACCTGTCACGATGTTCTCGAAGGAATCATTGAGGGCAAGAACACAGAAGCAGATATTAAACCAGCACTTCAAAATGCCTTAGATGAGCTCGATATGCTTGGTATTGATTTTCCAAAGACACGAGATGGCGGCAATGGTATCAGAGATCGCTGGGTTGGCAATATGATGTGCATGGCTCGTGATTATGTCAGTCCCAAAGGCAAGTTTGAGGTCGAGAAACTGCTGATTCTCAAACTGAGAGAAGACAGATATTTACAGGGGTATGCTGATTTGATTCGTGTTCTGCCGGATGGTCGGCTGCAGGTGCTGGATATCAAGACGTCGAGTCAGTTTCAGGATAAAGACCTTTTGCATTATGGGCGGCAGTTGGTTGCGTATACTCTGGCACTTGAACAGGCTGGATTTGTGGTGGCTGGTGCGGCATGGATCATGGTGAAATATTGTAAGATCGTTTATGAAGTTGGTGCTGGCAGACGAGCAAAACTAACTGAAAAAATACTCGACAGATGTAAGGTTGGTTACACACTTCGGGCTACGGTTCGTTCCAAGATGAAGGCAGCCGGATACGACAGTGATGAAATTGAAATCGCAACACAGACATTTATTGAATCAAACGACATCAATGATTTGCCAGAAGATATCCGTTGCCAGTTCAAATTGACTACATATGTTCGCCCGTATTACATCACAGACGAATTGCGCAAGGAATGCATTGATTACATAAACGAAACGGCGGATGAATTCGAAGAGCGAAAGCAGACAGGTGAATGGCCTGCGCGTGAAATTGAAGAGAAGAATGGCAATCCAAATTTCTTCTGTACCAATCTGTGTGGGCATCGTAAAACCTGTGAACCGCTACGAGACTGTATCAATAAGAAGCCGTTTTATGCAACAAAAGATCCGAGCGACGCAGCGATGAATGAATTGTTTTAAGGAGGAGTCATGGAAAACTATCACAAGCATTCCTATGGTTCCAATGTTTTTACTCCTGACAGTGCGGTTTCAATTGAAGACTACGCAAAAAGAGCAGTCGAACTTGGACAAAAATCTATTTGTAGCGTCGAACACGGATGGCAAGGGAAATATCATGAATATTATGAAGCCGCTCAAAAATATGGTCTCAAATTTGTTTTTGGGACTGAAGCTTATTGGGTGATGGATAGACATTCAATTGATAAGTCCAACTGCCATATTATTATTCTCGCTAAAAATGAAGATGGACGACAGGAAATCAATGAGATTCTATCTACCGCAAATGAGGATGGATATTATTACAAACCACGACTTGACCCAGAACTTATTTTTCAGTTGAATCCACACAATGTTTTTATCACATCTGCCTGTGTCGCGTTTTGGAAATATGACTCTATTGAGTATCTTGTGAAGCGATTTCATGAATATTTTGGCGATAATTTTATGCTAGAAATCCAGAATCACAACACAAAAGAACAAATCGAACTCAATCAACGTATCCAAGAACTCTCTTACAAATATGGGATTGAACTCATTGCTGGTCTTGATAGCCATTATATTTATCCAGAGCAGGCACAAGGACGTGATGAGCTTCTGAAATCTAAGGGCATTCATTACGAAGACGAAGAAGGCTGGTATATGGACTACCCGGATGAAGATACTGTTCGTCGTCGATTTATGGCACAAGGAATCTGGAAAGAAGGTCAGATTCTCAGAGCTATGGATAATTCCAACGTTGTATTAACCTTTGAAGACTATGATAGTGAGGTTTTCAAGAAAAATCGTAAGCTTCCAACTGCTTATGAAGGTAAGACGAAAGAAGAAAAGAATCAAATTTATGGGCATCTGATTACCAGACTATTTCGAGATTATACCAAAGGAATGTCACCCGATGAATATAATCGATATTTTGATGGCGTCAAGATGGAAGTTAATACATACAAAGAAACCGAAATGGTTGATTACCCTCTTTTGGATTATCTCATTGTGAAGCGTGGTATTGAAAAAGGTGGAATCATTACAGCAACAGGACGTGGTTCTGCGGTTGGTTATTTCACTAACACTCTTTGTGGATTCAGTAAAGTAGATCGGTTTAAAGCTCCTATCAAACTATATCCAGAACGATTTATCTCTAAGACGCGAATTATCGAGACAAACTCGCTTCCCGATATCGATATGAATGTGGCTGCCCAAGAGCCGTTTGAAGAAGCTCAAACAGAAATCCTTGGCCGCGATCATGCTTATCCGATGATTGCATTTGGCACGCTGAAAAAGAAAGCTGCATTTAAAATGTATGCTCGTGCTCAAGATATGGACTTTGATTTGGCAAACAAAATCAGTGCCCAGTTGAGCGCTTATGATGAAGCTGTTAAGAATGCGTCAGATGACGAACGAGACGATATTGATATTTATGATTATGTAAGTCCCGAATATAAGGATTATGTTGAAAAGAGCAAAGCCTATTGGGGCATTATTGATTCTAAATCAAAGGCTCCTTGCGCTTATCTTCTTTATCAAGGTAGTATTCGTCGGCAGATTGGTCTTATTAAGTGTAAAAGTGAATCAACGAAACGCGAATATATAACAACTGTTGTTGATGGTGCCGTTGCCGAAAACTACAAATTTCTAAAGAACGACTGGCTTATCGTTGAAACAGTTTTGCTTACCGATATGGTGTTCAAACGAATTGGAATGAAACCAATGACAGTCAATCAGCTTACAGATGCAGTTAAAGACGATGAAAAAGTATGGTGGTTGTACGCAAACGGATATACGGTTGGCGTGAATCAGTGTGAAAAGCCGAATGCAATACATCGATTGAAGAGATATAAGCCAAAAAACATTTCAGAGCTCGCTGCTTTTATTGCCGGTATTCGTCCGGGATTTAAGTCAATGTATGCGAAATTTGAAAGTCGAGAACCTTTCTCGTATGGTATTCCGGCATTTGACAATTTGATTCAGACACCGGAAGTTCCGTACAGTTTTGTCGAGTATCAAGAACAGGTCATGTCTGTTTTAAACTTTGCAGGCTTTCCGATGGATGAATGCTATGGAATCATCAAGGCGATTGCAAAAAAACATCCAGAAAAAGTTCGTCCTTTGAAATCTCGATTTATTGATGGGTTCAAAGAAAAAATCAAAGGTCAATGCCCAGTTGGTCAAACAGAAGATCAAGTCGCAAATAAAGTTTGGCAAATCATTGAAGATAACTGCGGATACGGTTTCAATTCATCGCATGCTTTGTGCATGGCTTACGATTCTCTCTATAATGCGTGGCAAAAAGCAAATCATCCTTATGAATTCTATGAGGTGTTATTGCAGCATTTTTCTAAGAAGGGTAAAAAAGACAAGGTCGCCATTTTAAAACAAGAGATGAAAAAAGCATTTGGCATTGAAGAAGGTCCTATGAAATGGGGGCTAGATAATCGAGATTTTAAAGCAGATCCAGAACACGGCAGAATAAACCCTGCGCTGGTTTCGATTAAGGGAATCAGTAAAACGTGTGCTTCTGAATTGTATAAGTTATCAAAATCAAAAAAGTTCAATTCCTTTGTTGCAATTGTATCTGCTATAAAAGCTAGAACAAGAGTGAACTCTGGACAACTCGAAACACTTATAAAACTTGATTATTTTTCAGATTTTGGAAACCCAAACCAGTTACTAAAGCAAGTAGAAATACTCAATACATACAATGATCGAAGTGAACTGGACAAAGAAAAAATGGATGAAATCATTCCGAAGGAACTCATGCTAAAAATGTGTGAGAAAGAAACTGCAAAGAAATATTGTGGTATCAAAAACAGAATGATTATTGATTATTTGATTTCTCAAACGTCAGACATCAAAACTTCCATTGCTGATCGAATCCAGTATGAAGCCGATTGCCTTGGATATATTCAACTCACTGTCCCAAAACTAAATCCTTCTTATATCTACGTCCTAGATATCGACGGTAAGTTCGCCAACAAGACAGTTCTCGGATACGTTCTGCAGAACGGTCAGCAGCGCCGGCTTAAAGTCAAAGCTCGCACACTGGAAGCTGATCCGATTGAAAAAGGCGACATACTCCGTATCGACGAAGAACGAGAAGAAGGACGCTGGTCAAAGGATGAATCGGGCAAGTGGATTCAGTCCCAGACAGACAAAGAAACAATCCTGCGCAAATACGCGCACGTTAGATGACGCGGCGCTTTTGAGAGGAGGTGAATTAGTGACATATAACGAAATCACACAAATTCTCAAATCTATGGTTATCGTCGTGGATGACCGGGAAAAAGACACTCCACTTCTACATCAGCGGTTGACTTCTTTTCCATGTGCGTTTATGCGTAAGCGACTAGATTTTGGAGACTACACCGCAGAAGTAACGCTGCCGAACGGTGAAAAATTCTCGCTGGCAGACAAGGTAGTGGTCGAAAGAAAATACGATTTGACAGAAATTTGCGGCAATTTTACAACGAATCGTATCCGGTTCGCTAAAGAGTTCGACAGGGCGGCGGCAGCAGGAGCAAAAACTTACATACTCATTGAAAACGGTTCATGGGAAAAGATCAATCGCGGTGCATATCGCAGTAAAATGACACCCGCTTCACTGTTGGGTAGTCTCACTACATGGCTTGCTCGATATAATTGTCAGATCATTTTCTGTGAGTCAAGCTCAACATCGTGGTTGATTCATGCGTTTCTTCTCCACGAAATGCGTGAAGCGCTGACTCATTATGAATTACCGCAAAAATCTAAGAGAACAAGAAAGGGGACTGAAGATGACATCATCACTTGATTTTGAAGGCGAGCTGATTCTGGACGGTGTGCTGCTGGATAAACTGGAAACACTAATAAAAAAACTCCAGAAGGCTACAAAAAAGACCGATAAGTCAACAATCTTGTTGGATGCAAAGAACGAGATCGGCGAGAATCCATTGTTTTTCTTCCTAGATTTCATTCTCGATCCGCAGATCACAACAGGAATCTCTAAGGCGAAGATCAACAAGAAGGTGTTTATCCGTGATGATATGCCGCACACCTTCCAAGACATTTGCCTGTATCTCGCAGAGCATAATACCGGCACAGACGAAGATATCTCAATGGCAGTCAGTTACATCTACTGGAATGCTTCACATAAAGACTTCCTCGTGCGGGTGTTCACAAAGAATCTGCCGCTTGGTATCGAGGCTGCTACAGTCAATAAGATCTTTGGCAAAGTGGTCATTCCAGTTTGGGAAGTTCAGCAAGGATACCCAATTGATAAGGTCAAGCTCAAACCGGGCACATGGTTCAGTCTTAGCCGCAAAATGAATGGAAATCGAGGTACCTTCTACCGTGGCAAGTTCATTTCTCGTCAAGGTCAGGAGTTTACTGGCCTTGATCATATTAAGGATGACATCATCAAAGAGCTTGGCGATGAATCTCTGATTGATGAATACGTATACGATGGTGAGCTTGTTTATCGTAATGACGAGGGTTTGTCAGATGGGGAAGCATTCCGGGTTGGTACTGGCATTCTGAACTCGGATGGAGATAAGAGTCAGATTAAGTTTGTGGTGTTTGATTTGATTCCGACTGATGAATTTGAAAACGGCAAGGGAAGTATTCTTTACGAAGATGGTTCTTTTGTTACATCTTATAAACTCCGTCGTAAATGGCTTACAGATTTGGCCGCTACGGCTAAGTATAAAGGGCTCAAAAACATCCAGGTCGTGCCGATGGTCTATGAAGGTACAGATCAAAGTGTGATTCCTCAGTGGCTCGATTATGCAGTCAAACATGATTGGGAAGGGCTCATGCTTAATACATCGGTCCCTTATAAGCGGGCGCGTCACACAGGCTGTCTCAAAATCAAGCGTTTTTACACTGTTGATCTACGTATTACCGCAGTTGAAGAAGGTCAAAACCGGCTGGCTGGTACGATGGGTGCTCTGGTTGTTGACTACAAGGGTAATGAACTTCGTGTCGGCTCTGGGTTTGACGATGCTACGAGAGCTGCTGTGTGGGCAAATCCTGATAATTACATCGGCAAGATTGTGGAGTGCAAATACAAAGAGGTCACAATGGATAAAAAGACCGGCCTTGAGTCCCTGCAATTTCCGACCTTTGTGCGATTCCGTGATGACAAATCCGAGGTGTCTTATGGTTGATTTCAGTAAGTTGGCCATCCCAAAGAAAGAACGGCTCGAAGTTCAGCTCATGGACGGTACAGAAGAACACAATATCAACTATGTCATCACGTCTCTGGCTACGATCAAAGGCGATAAGATTTATAAAAACTTCCGTTTATATTCTGTGGCCGATGATGGCCAATTGACTCAGCTGGAAAAACGAGATGGCGACCCATATTTCGATGCTTTGAAAGGAACGGTGTATGAACAATGAGAAGTTGCTACTTGAAAGGTATCGACAAGCATTACGAGAATTATCCATCGCTCAAAATCACTTTGAGTATTGCGAGTCTGCTTTTATCTGTAGCGCAATTGATGATCTCGATTACGCTGAGAAAGCTCTCGACCGAATCTTAAAGGAGCTGCGCCGTGAAAAGTTGGACGCGTCGATATCTAAAACTTAATTATCAAGACGAAAATTTATGTTGGCGGCTCCGCTACGGCAATCGATATGAAATCGTGGCAGAGTTAGACGAAATCTATTTCTTATGGGCACACGGCACGATGGTCGCATTCCCCAAATACTGGAAATATGATTACGACGTAGAAGTCGAAATAGTAAATACAGAATAAGAAGGGAGGTGGGGCCTTGTGGTTTCAGGAATTGATCAAAGAGAGTTGGGTCGTAAAGAACGCGCTACAGCAGAATATTATCGTCAATTGCGGCGATACGGTTATGAATGTGGCGAGGTTATTACATATAAATTATCACCAGAGCAACTAAAACAGGTACTGACGGGTGAGAAAACAGTAGATGATTTTATAAGGGAGGGGAACAGTAAGTGGAAGTTAAATTGATTTCGTATTCGCAGCCAGTCAATCCAGACGGAGATAAAAATCCGTTGTCGATTGCAGAGTTGGCAGCGAGTGTCTGTTATGATTCTGAACCGACCGATAATTATCGAATTGTAAAGGGATGTAAGGCAACCGGGCATCAGAGCGTGCTTGAACATATTTCATTTACGTTTGAAGTAAGCGGCGTCAGTCGAGCACTGTTGGCACAGTTAAGTCGTCATCGTCATATTAGCCTGAGTGTACAGTCACAGAGATACGTTTCCATGGACAATTTTGATTATGTCAATCCGTTCAATGGAGAAGACGCGGACGTGTTTAATGACATGATGGCAGACGCTGCAAACAACTACAGAATTCTCAAAGAGTATCACAACGCTGCCAATGAGGACGCCCGCGCTGTTCTGCCAAACGCTTGTTGTACCAAGTTGTACGTCACAATCAATGCGCGGTCACTAATTGAAATGAGTCATCTGCGTCTTTGCACTCGAGCCCAAAGTGAAATCCGATCGATGTTTCAGCTAATTAAGAGTCAAGTCGCCACAGTTTGCCCTGAACTTGCCGCATGGATGGTTCCGTCCTGTGAAGCAAATCCCAAGTATCCGTTCTGTCCTGAAGGTAACCGCTGCTGTGGCCGTCACCCAAAGCTGGCAGATGTATATAAAACAATAGAGAAGTAAGGAGAGTACATATGAACATTAACAATTGCGATATCCTGTTTGAGAGCGGCCGCCTGCGTCTGGTTTACGATATGCCGGGTTTTAATTATCCGATGACTTTGGTTCATGCACGTTCCAATCACGAACTGAATGAAAAAGCTATGAAGATCTTCGATCCGAAGGAATGGATTCATTATTTGGCTGAACAGGGCGCTGGCAAGAGCATTTCTCCTGTACACCCTTTGCTCGCAGACGCTTACAAGAACCACAAGGAGGATTATATGGCTGTTTTAAATAATATCAAAGACGAAAAGATTGAACCTGAAACCTGTGACTGCCCCGACTGCGATGATGATGAACTGGTTGGAACTGTTATTGTGACTGCCACAGGCAAGGTTGACGAAGAGACTGGGCATCGCCTTGGACGACTGGAGATTGGCGGCCTGAATGAAATGGATACCGATGCGCTGCGGGCGTTGGCGGACGATCTTGACATCGATGGTTTCGATACTATGCCTCGTCTGTCTCTGATTTTTGCGATTCATGAGCAGGATATCGATATGGATGACTCCGAGTGCGACTACGATTGCGAAAATTGCGAATATGGAGAGATGATTGGCGACGGCGATTGCATCTGTCACTATGAAGAAGATGACTCCGTTGAAGACGGGGAAGAAAACGACGATACTGACGATTGCGATGGCGATTGTAAGAACTGTGAGTACACAGCCATAAACGATCACGACGACAAAGACGAGTCCGAGGATTCTACCGATTACGAGTATGTAGATGGTCCTGCTCACTATCATGGCACTGAGTGCATCGAAAAAATGCGCAAGTTGTACGGCGACGACGCTGTCCGTTGGTTTTGTATCTGCAATGCCTACAAGTATCGTTTCCGTAATGGCTCTAAGCCCGGTGTGACCGCAGAGCAGGATGAAGAGAAGGCTCGTTGGTATGAGAATTACGCCGCAAATATGATGGGTGAGCAGCGGTATTATTGATAAGGAGGTGTGTTATGGATTATGTTATTAAACGTAATGGCGTAAAAGTACCGTTTGAAAAAGAAAAGATCGTAAATGCGATTGAAAAAGCAATGAACGATTCCTCTGATTCTGTCAATCACGAATTGAGCGACCAAATTGCAAATGAAATCGCAGCTATTAGCCAGCCAATGGATGTTGAAGCGATTCAGAATGCCGTAGAAAACCGATTGATGCAGAGCTGCCATTATGAAACCGCTCGCTGTTACATGAATTATCGCTATCTGCACGGTATTGCCCGTAATAAGTACAAAGAGCTGATGGATACGGTCGATGAAAAGCTGATGGGTAAGAAGATCGACAATCAAAATGCCAATGTTGATGAAGCATCTTTCGGTGGTCGTACTGGCGAGATGAGTCGTGTAGTTTCTAAGCGTTATGCGCTGGATTATTGTATGTCAGACCTCGCAAAGAAGAACCATGAGAACAACGAAATTTACACACATGACCTCGATAACTATGCCGTCGGCAATCACAACTGTACGAGTTGCAATATCGATAAACACCTTGCAAATGGTTTCAAAACTCGTCAGGTGGATATCCGTCCTGCTCAGTCCATCAATACGGCATATCAGCTTGTTGCGGTTCTATTCCAGATTCAGTCGCTCTCACAATTCGGCGGCATCTCAGCTACGCACTTCGATTACAGTATGGTTCCGTATGTAAGAAAGAGCTTCACAAAGCATCTTCAGGATGGTCTGGTTTACATCGAAAAGAAATCTACATATAAAGCCGATCGTTTCAGAAAGTGGCTTGAGCATGACGAAAATCATCCGGACGGCACTATCCATTTTGATGATGCAGAATTTCAGGCACAACATCCTGATGCTTGGGATTACGCAATGGAGATGACTCGTCGTGAATGTAAGCAGGCAACTGAGGGTCTGCTCCACAATTTGAACAGTCTGCAATCTCGTAGTGGCAATCAGCTTCCGTTCAGCTCAATCAATTTTGGCCTTTGTACCGAAGAAGAAGGACGGATGGTCACGAGGGAATTCCTAGAAGGTCTGATTCGCGGCACTGGAAAGTATCATCGAACGAGTATTTTCCCATGTGCTATCTTCCAGAAAAAGATTGGCGTAAACCAGAAACATGGCGACCCAAACTATGACCTGTATCGTCTGGCTTTGAAATCGACTGCACAGCGGCTGTATCCGAATTACTGCAACTGCGATTGGAGCAATCAGAAGGCGGCTGTTCAGTATGACCGTAAAGTAAAGCAAGAAGTTTTGGACGCACTAAACCCTGCAGAAAAGAAACGTCTGTATGATGTACTGTCAAAAGATAACGACCTTGCCAATAAGCTGTATATTGTCGCTTATAAGGGCGACTTAATGATTAACAAGGAGTACGAGGCTCCGTTTGAAATCAGCAGTACAATGGGTTGTCGAACTTGGAATTCATATGACGTCAACTTCAAAGAGGTATATGCGGCTAATATTCAATCAGTTATTAAAACTGGTCGGTTACGATTTGACGATTTGCTGTCTGCTGCTCAGAAGGACGGTCGTGGTAACATCTGTCCTGTGACTATTATTCTTCCGACACTGGCAATGGAAGCCGAACGTGCGGTTTCTGTGTGGGATTATCACGACTGTCGAGATACAGTCACAGAATTTATGAAAATCCTCGACCGGAAGCTGCATGAAGCAAAGCAGATTTTGATTGAGCGGTTTGATTGGATTTGTTCTCAGTCTCCTGCATCTGCAAAATTCATGTGGGATAACGGAATTCTTGCCGGGTATGACGGTGTTGATATTCGGTCTGCTATGAAACATGGAACTCTGGCAATCGGTATGCTTGGTATGGCTGAAACACTTCAGATTCTGATTGGTAAAAACCAGCTTGATCCGTATGGCATGGAAGTTGCAAAAGAGATTTGCCAGCTGTACAAGGATCGTTGTGCGGAATTTAAGAACGAGACATCATTAAACTTCGGCGTATACTTTACCCCCGCAGAAAATCTGTGTTTCACAGCTATGACGAAGTTCAAAGAAAAATATGGTGAGATTCCAAACGTGTCTGACAAGAAATTTTTTACAAATAGTGTTCACGTACCAGTGTGGGAAGAGGTGACACCGTTTGAAAAAATCGATGTCGAGTCTCAGCTGGATTCGTATTCTAGTGCAGGCTGTATCTTGTACACAGAATTTGACGCGACTGTAAAACACAATATTGATGCACTTGAGACTGTTGTAAATTATGCAATGGATCATGATGTTCCATATTTTGCAGTGAATGTTCCGAACGATACCTGTGTTGATTGTGGGTACTGCGATGAGATAAATGATACTTGTCCACAGTGTGGTAGTCATAATATTGAGCGACTGCGTCGTGTGACAGGTTATATCACCGGGAACTATACAACAGCTTTCAATCTTGGCAAACAGCAAGAAGTCGAGTTACGTGTTAAGCACAACCGGGTAGTACATAAATAAATAGTTCGCGTAAAGCGAAGGGTGGGCGGGTAGGATTTTATATACAAGGAGGGTTTAAAATGAAGGCGTGGCAAAAATTTCTAGGAGTGCTGTTATTTCTAATTATTCAATATTTTATTTCTTGGGCGTTTACTGCTGGTGCCCTGTGGTGCATTTTTGCTCTGCTTGACAAACCATTCTCGCTCAAGGTGGCAACTGGTATTTGGCTCGCAGCAGTTCTTATTCAAAGCGTTATCAGAGGAACCATTAAGGGAAAGTAATATGGTGTCAATATGAAAAATGAAAAGTTAACGCTGCAACAGTCTTTTTGTGCTATCACACTTGCAACGATTATCGCATGGGTATTGATTGCTGGTATCGTATATTTGGTTCTGTAAAGCAGGGATGGTGATATACATAAATATTCAAAGGCAGTGGGCGATGCCCAACAAGAATACATTTGATATCAAGCCTATTAAAGAATTGATTCAGTCAGAACTAACCAACGGGACATGGATCGACCCGTTTGCGAATCAGAATAAGTTGGCAGCTATTACGAATGACTTGAATCCGGATTTTGACACGGACTATCACATGGATGCACTCGATTTCTTGAAAACATTTCAAAATGAATCAGTTGATGGTGTGTTATATGATCCGCCGTATTCTCCGCGTCAGGTGACAGAGTGTTATCATGGAGTCGGCATGAATGTGACGAGCGAAACAACACGGGCATCATTCTGGGGAAATCAGAAGAAGGAAATATCCAGAATTGTAAAACCCGGCGGAAAAGTCATTACATTCGGTTGGAGCTCCGGCGGTATAGGGCGCAAGTATGGATTTGAAATCACTCGAATTCTTTTAGTTCCACATGGCGGATGGCATAATGATACGATTTGTACAGTTGAAGTAAAAGTAGCATGAAAGGAGTACGGGGTATGACAATTGAACGCGCAATTGAAATACTAAACCCAGAACATCGTGAGCATTATGAATCTATTGACCCGGTTAATGATGCTTGTCGTATGGGAATGGAAGCACTTGAAAAAGAAATCCCTATGAAGCCCGGACACTTTGGCCCTGTAAATGATTGGATTGAAAATCTGTATTGTCCAAGGTGCGGGAATTATTACGATATATACAACGCTATAAAAATGCCAAACAAACGTTGTGGTACATGCGGACAAGCAATAGACTGGAGTGAATATTATCATTAAAGGAAGTGATGTAAATGTTGGCTGAGATTGTTTGGTTTATGACCAAAGCTTATATTATTTTGATTTTCACCGCAGCTGTGATTCGCTCTGAACAGATTCTGTATAATACTTCTACATATGTTTTCCGAGGCGACAAAAAGAATGGAATGTATGGTTGCGTTGCACTGAATGTTTTTATTATCGCTTGTGCGAGTCTATGGACGGTGATGTTTTAAATGAACTACATGAAACTAGTTAATGCTGATAAATTAAAGGATTGTCTTTTGCTGGAAGGAAATCTTGGACATATCAAAACACTAAAAGATGTTGAACGAGTTATTGATTTTCAAGTAGATCGCCAACCAACAACTGTATTTGAGTTCGTAGATAATTGTGAGAGCTCGGCATGGGTGTGTGATTATTGTGGTTGCGGAATTAAAGGGCAAGAGTCGCCCGAAAACCTTGGCTATAATCGTTGCCCGTTCTGCGGTCTTTTAATCGAGGTGGGAAAATGAACTACATGAAAATCGTTCCCTGTGATATTGCCAACGGTGAAGGGGTGCGTGTGACCCTTTTTGTTTCGGGTTGTAGCCATCACTGCCCCGGTTGTCAGAATCCTCAGACATGGGATGCAGCTGCTGGTAATCCGTTTGTTGAAGATACAATGCAAGAACTGCTTGATCTGCTTCGGCCTGATTATATTCGCGGTTTGACGTTCAGCGGGGGAGATCCACTTTTCATTCAGAACCGATTGATTGTTGGCTACATCTGTGAACGAGTTCGCAAAGAGTTTGGCTACACCAAAGACATCTGGATGTGGACTGGATACGAATGGGATCAAATCAAAGACTGGGATCACTTGCATTATATAGATATGCTTGTGGATGGTCCATATGTTGAAGCAGAGCGCGATATTTCATTACCGTGGGCTGGAAGTCGAAATCAGAGAGTTATTGATGTAAAGAAAAGTCTTGAGAAAGGAGAAGTTGTATTATGGCAAAAATGAAGTATGAGGCGAAAATAACAATCGAACTTGATATCAATGAACATTTGCTAGATGGCGAAACTTTGGACGAATTTATCAAACATTATGGGTTGATCGAGTCTGTTCTAGCTAACGATTTGGAGTCTTATATCAAAGAGGAAGCAGAATATTATCCAAATGTCGAGTACGATAATCCGCGAATCCGTGTTGAAACAATCAAGTTGAACATTGAAAAGGAGAACTAATATGAATCCTATTGTAAAAATAAACAAAATTTATCCTGATGCACACATTCCTACATACGGGTCTGAGAAAGCTGCGTGTGCTGATGTGTATGCTTATATTCCGGCAAATCAGGCCGATCTGTTTGATGAACACGGCAATCCCATCATCTATATTCGTCCGCACGAGACTCGTATGATTGGCACTGGCTTGCGTTTTGCTCCGGCTGAAGGCTGGGCGATTCTTGGCTATGCTCGCAGCGGTCTGGCTACTAAGAGGGGGTTGGCACCGGCAAATTGCGTTGGCGTTATTGATCAAGACTACCGGGGAGAGGCTATGGTTCCACTTCATAACAACTCTGATATGCCGCAAGAGATTGTTCATGGTGACCGTATTGCCCAGTTTATGTTCGTTCCATATTATCAGGCGCAGTTTAATGTGGTTGAGGAACTGGATGAAACGGAGCGTGGGGCTGGTGGTTTTGGAAGTACTGGTGTTTGATAATTAAGGAGTATTGCTTATGCGATGCAGTTTTGGGTATACAGTTAAATCCCCATATGTAGAAAGACGTGTTAAATACTATGATGAAAATGGTATCCATGATGAATCTGTACAGACCGATGATGAATTGATTATCATTGGGGAAAAGCTAAGAAATGGTGGTTATAGATATAACGAAGAACTTGGGAAAGCAGAGACGGCCATGTTCGAGACAGAACCAAACAATCCACAATATAAAGAAATTCTTGCAAGATTAAATCGTGTTCGTGACAAATACAATATCGCGCATTGGGATGAAAAAGAACGAGTAGTGTAATAGGAGAAATAATTTATGGGAAAGACGATCGATACATCCGAGCTTCTGTATCGGATGGGCAAGTACGCAGAAATCGATGTTGGAGAAGAAAAACATGATGCGTTTATGCATTTCATGCTTCTTTTGACACGCACAATTGAGAAGATGCCGAATGCTGCATTGACTCATAAAAATCCGATTGATGATGAGATTATGGAAAATCAATACAAGCTGGTGAACGCAATCTCACTGGTAACCGGTCGCACTCGAAACGATGGCTGGTATCCTACTTGGATTGGCATGACTATGAAGATTGTGCGTCTGAAGGTCGATGAGTCTGCCGGTTTCCGGTATATCAAAGACAATGAAGGGCATGACTATCCGGGCGCAATGCATACGTCTCATGTTACCGATTATTACATCTCGGATGACAAGAAGAACGTTATTGTTCAGACCGAAAACACTATTTTTAAATTTGAAAAAGTTGAGGAGGACTAAATTATGGCTAAGTACTTTTATGTTTACAATATTACCGGTGTCGAGGATTCTATTGTGAAGATGTTCAACACTGATACTGGTGCAATGGGAGAGAAGAGTGTCAAGAAGGATCGCATGGATGGTTTTATTGATGGTATCAAGACGAGCGGCTTTGTTTTGAACAAGGAGCTGGCAGATGCTGATGTTGCAGAGGCCGAAGCAAAGCGTATTCTGGCAGAGAAAATGACCGCTTATCAGAAAGCTCGCGATGACTATCACAATAAGAGTGAGACTCTGAAAAAGGTCAAGGCAAAGTACGGTATCAAGTAAAAGGTAAATTTTACGGAGGATAGTATGATTATTGTTGGATATCCGTGTATCGGAAAAAGTACATACGCTGTTAGTCATCCGTATCGTGCAATCGACCTTGAAAGCAGTAATTTTGTAAAGGATGATAATTGGGTCAAATCGTATTGCAACGTCGCTATTGATTTATCGAGACAGGGACATGTTGTGTTCGTATCTTCACATGATGCAGTTCGTAAACAGCTTCTGAAGAGTGATTACGAATATGTTTTTGTGATCTATCCAGCGCTTGATATTAAAGAAGAGTGGCTTGAACGGCTTCACGAAAGATATTTAGAAACAGAACTCGAAAAAGATTATCGTGCATGGCAGCGTGCTTTGAATTATTACGATGAAGATATTGCAAAGATCAAAGAAGATGTAAAGGGCTTTAGTGGTTTTTATGAAATTGGTCGTGGTCGATATGACCTCACGGTAATTCTAGATGAATTTGACTATGGTTCGACTTGGGACCATTCGTAATTGTTAATTGAGTTTAACGGGTGGGTGGGAGGAATAAACAATATGAAACGGAACATCACAATAAATCAGACTTGCAATTGTAATGGTGATAACTGTACTCAAATTGGAATCATTCGCAACGATGAAGTATATGTCATGCAAACAAGTTCTCCGAAAAGAGAAGGCCCTGCGGAATTTACATGCAGTATGCCTGAACGGAAACAGTATTTAAAAAATATCCTTTATAAGATTGTAGAAAAACTAAATAGTCTTATTGGATTGATTATAGATGTGTTTAACGATATTTGATCAAGGAGATCGCATGAAAGCACATATTCGAGAAGAAAAGAAAACAACTCCATTAAGACTTGGTAAGGAAACATTACTTCAAGATAATGAAGGCAAGATTTATAAGGTCTGCGACACGACAGAATATAATGAAACGCATACTGACGATGAAGTTATCAAGGCTGCTCTATCTGAAGAAAATAGGATTATTGGGTCGAACTTTTTTAATACACCGTTTGTATTTGTGGATTGAGGCGTAGATATGCATAAGACTGATAGTTTGAAAAATCCAGTAATCGTGTTTCCCTGTAAGAACTGCGGTTGCACAACTAAGATTCGAGTGGCTTCTTTTGAAAATCCTGATTTTGATATTCCTGAGAATAATGTGATTGCGTGCTATAGATGTAGAGCGGAAGTTGCTGGGGCTGAGTTTGTTTCTTGGAAAGAAGCAACAAAAACTATTTTTACCGTGGAGGTGCCTGATGGCAATTAAAATTATTCAACATAAGCAGACCCCAAAAGAACTTGCATATCATTTTAAATGCAACTGTGGTTGTGAATTTTGGTCTAATTCGGAAGGTGTTTGGATTGTAAGGTCATTGAATGTGATTTTATTTTATCAAACACAATGTCCAGAATGCGGCAGTCGTGTAGAGAGCCACGATGAACCGGTTCTGCGAGAAGAAATTTTTGACGATTAAAATGTATGTTTTAAAGTGTGGTGAACGTAATGGAAGTTTGTAGACTAAATCTTCTGCATGATGGGGATATAGAACGAATATGTATGTGCTCTGACGAGCAACCACTATTTGAAATGGCAGTCGATAGAGCATTTAATTTATTTGCAGAAATAAATGAATGGCCTCTCAAACAAGAAAATTGTCATGCTTCCGTGAGTGTAAACGACAAGCTTCATTCTATTTTAGTGAAGATTAGCACACAAGACGATAATACAGTTGAACTCTGGGAGTATAAATGGGAATGTATTTATAAAGAACTTCATGAAGACAAGTCTAGTGACACCTTACTTCAGAAAGTTGTTTCTCGTGTGCGAGATATTCCAAAACTATTTTATGATTTGGCAGAGAATTTCTGCTGGAAAGCGAGAAAAAATGGCTATTTGCAGTAAATGTCTACATAAAAAAGTATGCGCTTATAGGAAGCAGTTTAGCGATGGATATACTGATTCTTGCGAAAATTTCCTAGGTTGGGTCAAGGTCATGGACGAGCGTCCGATTCTTTTAAAAGACAACCTTGTAATAAGCGATTATGGTCTGTCGTTTATTGGATATTACGATTACAACAAAAGAGATCGAGAGCACTTTTACGATGTAAACGCACTTGAAAAAATTTATGAATGTCCATCTTACTGGCTGAAAGGACTTGATTTGCATGAGCAAGAAAAAATCGCGAACAAAGAATATGAACAACGATTGGTGGCTCGTAAAGAAGCGGAGAGCGTACTTCAAATTATTTCTGATGCAGACGAGAGTTGACTTTTTTGACGTAATTTGCAGAGCGTGTGAGAGAATCAAAGGATGGTGCAAGAGATGAAAGTTGTAGAACTTATCAACAAACTAAACGAAATCGGATACAACGAGAATACTGAACTGACATTTGGATTCGCAGACGGTAATACTGGAGAATGGTACAATGCTCCATTTGACGAGATCACCTATGGTATTGATTTGACCGGAGAACCATACCATAATGATGTAATCAATATTGACGTTGATGTTGATTCTGTAAAAGAATATCAAAAAGATAAAGCAGAGTGCGCCGTTATTGATATTGTAGAAGAAGTGCAATATGTTTTAAATAAATATCAGCGCAAGCTTATTTTTTAAGAACTAGGGCTTTATAAAGGAGAACGCTAATGAAGGATTTTGACTTTTATAGAGCAAAGTATATTCGTGATAGAAAATGGCGAATTGAGTTTTTTGATAAAGACAAAAAGTACGTTGGCTCTATTTATAAAGTAGGGTCAGACGGCGTTCGTGGGTATTGCCAGTGTCTAAGAGACCTTGGCTACAAAACAATTTTATGATCTTTATAGGATGGTGATTTGATGAGACAGGACTGTATAAAGATCACGTGCGATAATTGCGGTGAAGAAATAGTTGTAATGACGTACAATGGAGAACCAGATGCTTCCCAAGCAAAAGACTGGAATTTAAACGGGCTCAGTTATACTGGAATTAAACATGACTTCTGTCCTGAGTGTACTCGGAAATGGAAGGGCATGATGTGGAACTTCTGGGGCGAAAAGAAATACGATTAAAGAATCGATGGTGAATAACTATGGTGTATATGTGTACTTCGACAAACTGCCCTGTATCTGGTAGCAATAAAACTGGATTTTGTCCATTTGAAGACTGTGAAGAATTCAAGACAGGTAACTGCGGACACTGTAAATATTACGCACGATACGAATCCGTCTGTTGTAATCGTAAATCAGAATATTATGGAATAGAAATGGGAAGCGATAACGGATGTGAAGAATGGGCTCTTAATATAAAGGAGGTTCACAATGATTATTGATTGCAAATTTATTGCACAAGATATTAAAAATAAAATCAAGAATATTATCGCAGAAGCCGACTACGCTCCTGTTTTATATATTTATCAAGTTGGGGACAACCCTGCGTCTAATGCTTATATCCGTGGCAAGCTACGTGACTGTGAAGAGGTTGGAATCAAAGCGGAACTTATCAAGCTTCCAGAAAATATTACTGAAGATGAATTAAACAACAAAATACTGGAATATTATAACTGGGAAGATGTGGACGGTATCATTGTTCAGCTTCCGTTGCCAAAACATATCGATCCTAAAAATATTTGTATTCCAGACGCAGTTGATGTTGATGGCTTTAATTCTACATCTAAATTTCAGCCATGTACTCCACTGGGTGTTATGAAGATTTTTGATTCCATTGGTTACGATTTGGATGGCAAGAATGTGCTCGTGTGTGGTCAGTCTGATATCGTAGGTCGTCCGCTGGTCGATATGCTGATTAAACGTCACTGTAATGTGATCTCTGTGAATAGTACGGGTTCCGCCATGAAAGCCACTGCCATCGGATTTGGAATAGTCAATGTTATTATTTCCGCCGTTGATAAGTGTGACTTTATTTCGACGTTTGACTTATTTGATACGGATGTTTGCATCGACGTTGGTATCAACTATGACGAGAACGGAAAGCAGCACGGCGACTGCACTGATGCTGTCTATAAGATGGAAGATATCAAGGTGACTCCTCGTATCGGTGGGGTTGGCCTTATGACCCGCGCTATACTCTTATATAATGTATGTGTAGCAAAGTATAGGAAAGAGAAGATGGAGGAGGTAATTGGATGAATGAAGTCCCAATTTGGGAAAAGACAACCCTGACAATCGAGGAAGCAGCGGCGTATTCTAATATCGGCATACATAAACTAAGAGAAATCACAGATAAGGACGACAAGCAACTTGTGCTGTGGGTTGGATCAAAACGCTTGATTAAACGCAAAGCACTTGAAAAATACATAGATCAGTCTTATTCGATTTGAAATTAGAGCCTTGGTGTGGTATACTTATAGTGTCACATCGAGGCTCTTTATAATAACGTAAGGAGTCTATTTATGGAAAGACGCAAAGATAGCAATGGCAAAGTTTTAAAAGATGGCGAAAGCCAAAGAAAGGATGGTCGATATCAATACCGTTGGACAGACCAACTTGGAAACAGAAAAGTAATATATGCAAAAGATTTACGTTCATTACGTGAACGTGAAAATGAGATTCAAGAAGCAATAAAAAATGGAGAAGTTGTATTATCGCAAACTATAACTCTAAATGAACTTCTTGAAAAATATTTTTTTATTCATAGGTCATCACTAAAAACGAAAACTTCTGACAGAATAGAGCATTTCTTGAACGTTATTAGAAAAATGCCAATTGGAAACATGCCTATCGACAGCATAAAACAGTCCGACGCAAAGATTTTCCTAAAATCAATGTATGAAGAGGGAAGATGCTACGGAACTGTTAATAATTACAAATCGCTTATTAAACCTGCTTTCGATATGGCTTGTGATGAAGGTACGGTAAATAAAAATCCGTTTGATTTTAATCTGTCGAAAATTATCCAGAGAGATAATACTGAAAAGATAACCATATCCGAAGAACAATATGATAGATTGCTAATGTTTGTAGAGGAGACCAAACGATACGAACATTATTATTATCTTATAATTGCTTTATACGAGACCGGATTAAGAGCTGGTGAATTATGTGGTCTTACCGTTAAAGATATCGATCTGGAAAATAAAAAGATTTACGTGACTCATCAAATGCAAGAAAAAAAGGATGGGACTCGTTTTATTGAGACTCCAAAGACAAAAAAGGGAGAGCGTATCGTCCCAATGACCCCGGATGCATACAAAGCGTTTTCGTTTCTAGTCAAAGAAGTTTCTAAGAGAAAACTCAATCCAATAGTTGATGGTCATAGTGGATTTCTGTTTGTAAATCAAAACGGTAAAGCTTTGGCTCCATATGGTATTGCTTTGAGTTTTAGAAATATTACAGCTGCATACAATAAAACCGTCGAAGAAAGCAAAAAACTCCCTAAGATTACTCCTCATACGTTTCGGCACACTTTTTGCACGCGACTTATTTTATCTGGAATGGATGTCAAGTCCGTTCAATATATCATGGGTCACAGCACTTTGAACACAACGCTCTCTGTGTACACACACATTAAAGAGCTTGATGCGTTGAAAGAATTTGACCTGAAGGTTAATGGACGGAAATTTGGTTGACACCAATTTTGACACCAATTTGCGTAAAGATATGCCGATTTATGAGTGGTTATGCCGACAGGTCATTTTCCCACTTTTGCTAAAAACGACGATATGTCGTTATATGAGCAGTTATGAGGACTTATGAATATTTGGCTTTACAACGCATGCGATTTATTGTAAAATAGAGTATAGCTTTAAAAACAAACGTACTATCGAATGAAAAATAAAAAATTTCCCGATTTTGACACCACTTTGACACCAATCTCAAAATTACACCATCAAATCCGATTTTGAGTCTTAAAAGAGCCCGATGTGACAATCCAGCAAGACTTATTAAAATTGAAAACCGTATTTGAACCAAGACGTCTGGACACTTTCCAGCGCCTTTTCTTGTTATAAAAGTAAAATGCTAAAAAATGGGGTACTGGTCCAATTAAGGATCAATACCCCATTTGTTTTATTCTGCTATTGAGTCTAACACGACGTTGACAACATCCAGCCCAATCTGCCCGGGGGCACTTGAACCTCCAGCGCTGGCAAAGGTCATGGCGGAGCCAAACACCTCTCCACACAATCTGCTGGCAACACCAAGCTTACCCATGCTGATTGCGATAATGGGAGTGGCAAAATATTTGTTTCTCATTTTAATCGTAGCAGATAATAGAGTCAACACATCCGTGCTGTCGTGCGGCATAACTGCCACTTTCGGTAAATCAACTCCGACCTGTTGCATTTTAACCATACGAGAAATGAGCTCATTTTTATCAGGCGTCTTTTGAAAATCGTGACTTGAACATACAACTACAGCTCCAGAAGAATGTGCATTGTCTATCAGTTCACGAATATCATCTCCAGCTGTAAAGAACTCAATGTCGATAAGGTCGGCACAGTTAGTATCTATTACCGTGTTGATGAAATCCAAATATTCTTTGTGGGTCAAAGACACTTCGCCGCCCTCTGCCTTGGTACGGAAGGTCACCAGTAAGAGCTTGTCCTTCAGCGCTACACGAAGCTTTTGCAGGCAAAACACCACAGAATGCACGTCTGTGCATTGCTCAAACCAATCAACGCGCCACTCCACACAGTCAATACGAAGCCTTGAAAATTCAAAAGCGCATTCTAAAATTTTTGATTCGGTTGTTTCAACGATTGGGACTATAACTTTTGGTCTACCTTCCCCGATATGACAGCCACGAACAACAATAGACATGATATCCCTCCTTGGAATAATAATATCAACGTCCATTCCTGTTGTCAACCGATTCAATATCGCTCGGTTCAACATAGCCCGATACATTTACTGAAATTGGATACTTGCCAATGCGGCTTTCAAGATTCGTTACCCGATAGCGACCATTGACTAGTTTCCCATCATAGATAAACCATTCTCCTCGGCGGCGCATACCGCAGTGAGTCTGGCTGTTTGAAAACAATACTCCGTCTAATTTAATTTTATCTCCTGCACGAAATGTATTCTGGTTGTCTGTCATCAAAACGAACTCCATGTTGCCATTCCGCAGATGCCATCAGCAGCCAATCCATGTGCTTTCTGCCATTCTACCAGCTTAGCTTTTGTGCCGGCACCAAAGATGCCATCTACTTTCAAGCCTAAATGCCGCTGCAATACGGTCACAGCATAAGACACGCCATTAGCGCAATCCTTAGAGCTCTGACGAATCGTGGGCATGATTTTACTCACGACCTGATATGCAGTACCACTTTTACTGACCCAACGGCTATAAGTCTCACGCACATCAACATGAACAAAGCCGCCCGTCACCTGTGATCGACTATAATAGCCAATGCCGCCATGCTTTTGGAAATAGGGAAGGGAGGCTACATACAGTGCAATACGAATTGGGTCAACACCATTGATGTGAATATCCGCTGCTGTGCCCAGACAATGCTGACTACGAGAACTGCCACCGATTGAAATGTTATATGCAGGAGTACGGTAGGCAGAGCTGATTAGAACCGGCTTGCCGAAGTGGTCACGAATCTGCTGCAGAGTTTCTACCAGCTCAGTTGCCACCTTGAACTCGTCGCTCCGGTCATTGCAAGCAAATTCATAGGCACAGAAGTTCTTGGACAGCTTCTTGTTCCAGTCCTTCTTCATAGAATATGTAATAATGCTCATAGAGCCACACCTTCAATCCTTCTTGAGTTCTGCATTGATCTTCTCGTTCTGGATATCCATCTCCTTGACTGCAGCCTCAATCATCATCTCGATAGTAGGAGTAATCTTGATATTCATCTTCTCCAGCGCGGCAATAACATACTTCTTCTTGTCAGCTTTCTTGATTGCGCCAGTAACACCCAGCTTCTCAGCAGCACGCACAGCCATCTGGACAATCTTATACATACCGATCTGCTTCAGGTAGGGAATGCCATAGGTCATAAATGCGGTGCCAGCAACAGTGATAACCAGCTTCACGATAACAGAGACGATCTCATTAACAATACTTGCCATAGTAGTACCTCCTATTTTGAATAAAAAAATAAAGCCCGGCACACACGTACCGAGCTATGTATTAAATGTCTTTTAAATTTTGTCCGTCAATCAGGTAGCTTTCAAGAGCGGCTTTAGCTTCCTTCATAGGATCGATAGCATTACCATCAATGCCGTGACTAAGCAGAGCCAGCAGAGCTTTCATCATCACATTGATACCATGCTCACTCTTATTCACGCGCTGTTCCACGCCAGCGATTTTTCGTCCATGGTCTTCAACTACGATGTCCTGTTCCTTCTGATGCTCTTCAATAGACAAAAGCTTGGAGCGATATAAATCCAAAACCTCTTTATCATTCTTGAGCTTGCGGTCAATATCTTCCAAATGCTTGTCGTGCTCAATAAGCTTCAGGTTCTGTTTCGTGTCTGGCTCTTTTACCTTCTTGATTGCATTTACAATAACGACAACAGCAGCTGAAATAGCCGTAATGCCACCAGCAATACTTAAAATCATTTTCCAAAGCTGTTCTATTGTAAAGCTGATAACGCCCGGAGCATGAGTTGATGCGGCAGTCAACAAACCAATCATTTCATCACCTCGATTCTGTATTGACAAAAATTATACAATGTGATATTTTAAATTCAGTCGTATCCGTCGAGCAGATATGACGAACTTTTCCATCGAGCTCCTGAGCCGCCATCTCAGGAGCTTCTTTTTATTTCCAATAGTATCGAGGTTTTTCTTCACCAAACAGAATATGCCGAATCCAGTCATCCACGAAGATACAAACCATTGCGAGGAAGAACCACAACACAGTAAATGGTAGGCAGATTTGACCCAGCAGATTGAAGGGCAGGGAAGAGTAGTCCCAGATATGCAGACCCATCATCAGGTTCAGCGGAATTCCGGCAACAAGCTCCACACCAGTCACAAATAACGCACCGACAAGGCCCTGTTTCCACATCGGCATTTCCCACGGAATATAATTGTTCAACCCGCCAATGACCACAAAACAGATACCGCCCACTACAGCCATAGTCCAGTGTGAGTGACCTCGCCACAACATCTCGACGCAATAATAAAGCGCCCCTCCTATCAAAAAGAGAAACGCACATTTCAGTAATTCTTTATACTTCTTTACGATTTTACTCATTCAGCGACCTCCTTCTGCCCGGCGGTCTTCAGATATTGCTCTAAAACAGGGTCGTAGTTGATTTCGATTGCGTCCAGCTCTTCCATTGTAGTACACGCCTTAATATCTAGTTCCAGCTCCTGCTGACGTGCCACAAAGGGCTTTACATATGTACCGATTGCCAGTGCAAGAGAGGCTAGTTCTTTATAGACCCACTCTACGCATTCGTCACCTGTTGAATTCCATGTCAGTTTGAATGGTTGTCCGTTGGATACGGCAAGCTGATACAGAGATAGATTAGAAGTAAGCAAAGCTTGTTTTTCACTGGTCACACTGTAATACTTGCCGTCCGTCCATTGAAGTGGATGAGCGGCTAGGTACTCAGAGAGAGCAGTTTTGGATTCAGCGACTTTAACTTTTGCGGCTTCAGCTACTTTTGCCTTCACCTCTTCCTCATTAACAACGATTTCATGACCTGTCATCCCTACAACAGTCTGAACGCCTTCAATTTCTTTGACTTCAATATCAACAAACGGGAAGCTTTCCGGAATTTTCATGTTTTCTGGAATGATCGCCCAACCCTCCGGTACGGTGGTCTCCCACGGAGTGTTGCGGTTTTCGTGCGCACCGCTTGGAAGAGCAGTAATTTTGATTAGATTCATACGACTTCACTTCCTTCCTCATCTGCGTGACTAGAAACAAAAAAGCGGTGATCAATATCAATCCCGAAGACATGGTAGGTGTGACCCTGTCTGTCTAGTAGCATCCTGTCACCGTCAATAATTATAACCCAAGAATGAGCGGAACTAGAGATCTGTTCTCTCGTCCAGTAACGCTCTATTGTTGTACCGTTTTTGCGATATTTTATACTTTTTTCAGGCGCTTTTCCATGTGCAACAACGGGGCCATAAGTTTCAGATCCCCCGCTCTTGTTCGTTCCTCTTACCCATTCATTTGTGAGACTGCCCATGACAACGTAACTGTAGACAAAATTATCATTGACATTCATAAGGCGCAAAAATGCGTTTTTTTCAGGGCACGTTTCCTTATCATTCTGATCCCATGATTTCGTTCCGGCATCGATAAAAACAACAACATCGTACTCTTTAGACAGAGTGGTCTTGACGGGGTTTGTCTCGGTGGCATAGTTTTCAAAACGCTCATTATTTGTGGATGGACTTGTGCCCGGTGCCGTCCCTACATAGCTACCCTCATAGGTGATGCTGTACGGAAGATTTTTTGCAGTCAACGCTACCCCTGCCGTCGCGGCATAATTCACACTAAAATTGCTCGGATTATATACATACATATCACCAGAGTTATTACCGCCCCAGAGCCATGTAGGTTGACCGCTCTGACCAGACCAGTGGAACTTCATATATTTATCATCATTATTCAAACACTGGGCATTTGTAGCCGATCCCGCACTCGTAGCAAACTTCACATTCTTATCTTTGTCTGCAGTATTATCCACGTTACCCAGTCCAACCTCAGCCTTGGTGTAGCTTGGTTTTGTAGCTGCTTTAGCCCATGCAGATACATCACTTGCAGGCATAGAACTTGGAAAATCCGTTATTTGAGACTTTGTGTGTGTATGTGAAATAGGCGCTTTACCATCAACCAATGTTTTCAGAGCTTTACCCTGTGCAGCGCTAAGGCTCTGATCTGTGCTATCACTTGTCAAATTATTCTGAATTCCACGCCATGTATTAGTGTCAGTAAACTTCGCATCCGCTGGGACACTCTTAGCGATTGTGTATCCAATTGCAACGGGCTTACCACCAGAGAAGTAAACGGGTTGAGTATTTGAACCTGCGCTGGAATCAAGTTTTACTGCACTGTTTGCAGAACCACCAGCACTCCCAGAACCAGCGTAGTTATGTGTATGTTCAGCAGCCGCATAATTCCCTTTTGGCTGATAATTAGCGAGCTTTGTATTTACTTCACTTTCGGTATAATAGCGGTCATCATGAGTATGGGCAGCTGGCGCATAAGAACTTGGCTTGTTCTGAACTTTGCTCCAATCAACAGAGTTGGCAACGTCAGAATTACCCGCCCTATTAGCATAATTAACAGACTGACTGCCGATAGTAGCACTTGTAATGATAGTACCGGCTTGAGCGGGGAGATAGACTTGAGAAGTTTCGTTTTTGCCGGCATTGTAATTTGCGTCAGTAGAATAATTGAAGATCAGACTCTCGCCGCCGCCAAGGTTACCCATAGTCCAGTAACCGTTCTTTGTCGCCATAGCAGCAACGGCACCATAAGAACTGTCACCCGCATAGCTACTCTTTATTGCAGCGCGATCCCTATCACCAATCCAAGATCCACCAGTGGATTTTGTGATTTGACCACTCATCGTTCCACCGATAAGAGGTAGATAATTTCCCAATCCAATCCAACTCTTCAAAACATCCTTAGACACATCTTTGATTTTTGTACCATTGTCTGTGTAACCTGCAATATGACTTAAATTTTCTGCAGTCAAGCCAGCGCCAGCGAAACCAATCTTGATAGTTCTATTAGCGTCGTTGTAGTCTTTTACACCGTTAGATGTTGTCGCAGTTGTCGCGTTATCTGCAGTACCAGCACTCGTAGCTTTGCCATTAAAGGCGGCGGCTACTACGGTGGCAAGACTACCGCCACCGTCACCGTTACAGAATTTATATTGGCTGATTGAACTATTTCGATATCCAAGAAATACTATGTTGTTAGACGGTGTTCCTGTGAAATTGATTTCGTTACCAACTGTAAAATTGAGATAATCGGCAGAGTTTGCTTTTGTAGCGCTGTCTGCAGTTGCGGCTTTTGTAGCCGTACTAGCACTTCCGGCACTTGTGGCGTACTTGACAGATTTGTTTGCATCCGCAGTATTGTCTACGTTACCAAGCCCGATATTACCTTTCGTGATATTGACCGTTTTCGCAACGCTACCATCATAAGTAGCAGCAATTGCACCGTTGGTTTGAATCGTTAGAGCGGTCGGATTTTTAAGAGAAGCAGGAAAGTCGGTGATCTGTGATTTGGTATGCGTATGGGATTTTGCAGAATACACGGCGTCGGCTTTGCTCTTAATATAATTCCACAATGCACTTATAGGACGGCGATGGTATGTTGTTGTAGTTGCCCCGCCACCGGCGTACTGCGATATATAAAAATCATTATCTGACGGCGTGGAGGAGCCGGTCGTAAGTTGAGTGTTAATCATTTCGTTTAGGTTAAGCCACGATTGAAGAACCCCTCTATCAACGTCTTTGATTACCGTCTGGTTGCCATCTTTTGCATACCCAGCAATATGCTTCAAATTGTCTCTTGTCAAACCGGCACCTTGATATCCGACTTTAATTGTAGAACCGTTTGAATCGCCATAGTCTACAACGCCGGTAGAACTACCATTAAACTTTGTCGCAGTCACCTGAGCTGGAAAGTGTACGTTTTGATTGGCGTCCCAATTATAAATATGGTCTTTTTCCATCATATTATTTGGTACACCCCATGCACTTGGTCCATACATACGAATGTCCATTACGCTAATAGAACCTTTGCCATCTGCTTTATTTTTGAACGTAAAGCGATAAGCATAAGCATTGCCTGTTTGCGTTGAGCCGCCACCAAAAGTTCCGCCACTAAATCTAATTTCATTTGGACCACTCCAACCAGAAATAGGAACGTCTGTGCGAACGTCTGTAAAAGTTTCCTTAGCGCCAATAGTAGAACGCGAAATATTCACAGTTGCTGATGTACCAGCAACAGACACCCAAAGATAAAGCATATTTACAGACGCATATCTGTCAACCGGTGTGACCGTGATTCTAAGCTGATCTTTTGTTGTACACTCGTCTGCTTTTGTATGCTTGCCAGTGTAAAATGCCACATCATGACCCATCCGCATTGCAAATAACGATGCTTTTTGAGCATCTGTTGCGCCATAATCAATCCACGTTGCGCCACTATCAACAGAATACTCAACCTTAACACCAGAAGCCGGTAAAAATGCAAGACGGTTTGCACGTAAAACATCGATGTGAGCAGATTCAATAGGACCAGCCCAACCTGCGTAATTAACATTGCCATTACCGATGCTTGAAGTGTTATGCGTATGATCCGCAGTAGCGAATTGATTTTTATTTACAGCACGAAGTTCCTCACCATTCCATCCGGCAAGCCATGAATAATTTCCATAATCAAGACCGCTCTTTGAATAAGCAATTTTAATATTTCTGCCATCACCAACATCTTTAATGATGTTGTGCGTATGATCTATATTGCTTTTTTCGGCGAGTTTCGCATTCATTTCGGACTCTGTATAGTATCTATCATCATGAGTGTGTCCACTCACAGCATAACTACCCTTTGGCTGATACGTCCCATCTGCCTTACCCTTGATATAATTCCACAAGGTAGAGAACTTCACGCGACCAAAAGAATCTCCGCCACCTGTATCCTGTCGAATAAAATAAGTGTTGTCGGTAGGAGTAGCAGTCCAAGATGTAGTCAGTTTAGAAAGTAAACTATCTGCTCCCGCTTCGTTATTGTTCACCTTACTATTTAGCTTGCCATCCATCTCGGCCTCAGTATAGTACCTGTCGTCATGGCTATGACTTTTCGGAGCGAACTTTTCTTTCAGCTTGCCCCACAGATACTGTAAACCAGCATAATCTAAATATCCCATAATCGACCTCCTGTCTCAGTAAGAACTGAAATCAGCTTGCCAAAACAGTGTCGATTTCAGTATTTGTAATCTTTGTAATAGTAAAAATTTCGCCCAGTGCGTCCCAGTTAGAGCCATTCCATGCATAGTTCATACCGTTGCCAACGTCATACACATCACCAATGGTCTGACCGCTCGTGGGTAGCTTGTCCGTAGAAGCAACGGAACCCTTGTAACGATACATCGCCGTGATATCGCTCTTCAGTGCATAAGTGCTTGCCGCGCCAAATCCATCGAGTTTTTTCTTATCAGCGGTACTCATCAAACCATGAGCACTCTGTGTTGCGTCACTGTAAGTTGTATTGGTCGGGGTCGCCCAAGTACCATCTCCACGCAGATATTGCCCCTGTTTGCCAGCTGCCGGAGCAGGAACTAAGCCAGAACCACCCGCAGCCGAAGCAGTAGCCGCCTTAAAATCAGAATAGGTGGTATTATAGTCGGGTCCCCAAGTAGCAGAGCCATCACCATTCCACCTTAGAATCTGACCAGACTGACCACCAGCCGGGATATGCTTGCTACCAGCAGAAGTTGGGTGTGTATAGTTGTTTGCGTTTGCAGCAATACCATCCAGCTTTGCCTTATCTCCGGCGCTCATCAAGCCAGCAGAGCCAGAGGTTGCGTTATTATAGGTCGTATTTAGTGGGGTTGCCCATGTACCATCACCCTTCAAAAACTGACCAGCATTATTAGCAGCAGGGGCGGGGACAAGACCTGAGCCACCGGCAGCGGCACTGGTTGCACCCTTAAATGCGCTATAAGTTGTATTCTTGTCGTCCACCCACTGTGCAGTACCATCGCTTGCCCAGCCCAGAATCTTGCCAGCGGCACCGCCAGCGGGAATATGCTTATTGCCAGAACTTGTTGGGTGAGAATAATTGTTTGCGCCAGCCGCGATACCAGCCAGCTTATTCTTTTCAGCGGTAGTAAAATCGTTGGAGGACAGCCCTTTGCCTTCGACTTTATCAACCTTGTCATTTAGCTTTGCCTTTATCTTTTGCCAGAAGTAAAGCAGACCATCATAATCTAACCAAGCCATGTGTTTCCTCCTTTATGTTGATAGAATTTTATCTATGTCTGAATTAGTCAGCGCCTCCATGTACATAGATGGATCGCCAGTATTCACAACCAACTCGCCATTCTCATCTGTTATAACGGTGGTGATGCCAGTACCTTTGATGGATACAGAGCTTTGCTTTGCGCCATCCAGCGTGATTTTTGCCTTGCCGTTAAGTGCGCTCTTATTTGCACCCAGCGAGAAATTGTTGTCGTTTAATAGCGTCCAATTGCCGCCCAAGTACGCATATAGCTTATCAGGCTTCAGATAATAGATTTTTTCGGCTAGAGGAGCCAATGGTAAGTCGCTCACAACCTCTAAATCGCTTCCGATTTTTACGTGAGCCGTAGCAGTATCTCGATAGGCGTTTCCGGTGTCAAGGCAGACAATAAGCTGTCCATCGATCACTGGAGTCTTGTCGAGTTGAGATTGTGCAATCTCTAAAAGTGATAATTTTGACATCATGAAACTCCTTTTCGATAAAAATAACCCCACACTCCATTACAGAGTGCAGGGATTCATGTTAGATTATTATGTATCAGCGTTTGCGCCGGTATCATCAAGCGGCTTCCAAGTCAGAGCCTTCTCAACCACCTTCACGCGGCTGTCCATTGCAGTATTCAAACCATCTGCATAAGTTTTAGCAGTATCGCGAGCGGCATCCGCCTTTTTAGTAGCATCAGCAGCAGCGGCAGAAATTACTTCTGATTTCGCAGCGGTCAGCTCATCTTGAGACACCTTTGCATTCCAAGTGTTGCGCTCTTCGGCGGTAATGTGCACCACAGCATCCTTGGAATGACCATCTAGCTGGTCTTGCACCTTCTTGATTTTTGCGTCAGTCTCAGCCTTGGTATAAGCATCAGGCACAGCCACATACAAACCATCTTCTTCAATCGTGATAGAGTTGTTGGCTTTTGCAGACACGCGCACAGCGACACTGATTTTATTGTCGTCAGAAACAGTTACAGTTGCAGTAGAAGTTGCCACGCCGATATAAATATCAATCAAAGAACCAACAGGAATCTTGATGACCTCGCCAGTAGTGATAGTCAGTTCGATCTCATGGGTCTCAGTGTTATAAACGCCGCTCTTTACAACCAAATCCTTACCCAGAGCAATCGTCAGAGTGTCGCCGCCAAATACGGGCATCTTGATGGTACGGGTTTCTGCATCGTAAGTAGGCTCGTGGACAACACCAGTCAAGGTAGTGGTAACAGGTTCGTCACCCTTTGCCACACTCAACACACCAGCATTATAGGTAACATCTGTAACGAACTTACCTTTGATACCTTCCACTACTGCAACCTTGGCATTAACATAGTCGGCGACAGCCTTGGTGGTCGGAATATCGTCATTGGTGGCATTCGCCGGGATCTGTGTAATAGTCTTTTTGTTCAGCTGCACAAACTCCACGCCATTCCAAATGTGCATGGTGTAGTCTGTCATGCGGAAATAAATAATGCCCTGAACCTGACCAGCTGTGGGCAGGGAAGACACCATCTTAGTGCTCTTGGTGTACTCAGTTGTACCCTTAAACAGTTGCAACGTATCGGTCGTAAAGTACAGTGTGTCCATGTCTTTTGGAGCAAGGGCATCGTACCGTGCTTTCGTACCATACGCAAATTTTACTTGTGCCATATTTTTCCTCCTTATTAGAATTCAGTCCATTGGAAATTTGTAGATTGAGTTTGAAAAGGCTCGATGAAGAACCGACCTGATTCCGCGCTTTGCTGCACAACCCACGGTTCATATTTGTCGTCTTTGCCTCGTATCATTACGGTCTGACCTGCATAAGTCGCGTCATTCTGATTGATTGCCTCATTTGCCGCCGGAATACTATCAAAACAAAGCGTCCGAGGCGCTACCTTTTGAATAGATAAGTCGTCCCGGACGTATATGAATTCTGATGTGTCTTTTGTGATAATAAGGTCTTTGCCATCAATCAACCCAAGCGCAATCGCGGCTTCTACGTCTTTTGCGTTACCGTAACCAAGCTTCGAGTATTTGTATGCCATTCTTTTCACCTCGCTTTAAACGATGGTTAGAATGGGACAACACGCATACTACCATCTTCAGTTTCCACAGTTTCAGTTGTGATTTTAATAGCGTTACCAATGGGTTTGCCCTCGGAGGTAAGCTGAATACGATGCTCTTCATCGTAAGTGATGTTATCAGCCTTGTTAGCCAGACTAGTGTTGAAGCGGTCGGTCATCGCCTTGTTCAGAGCCTCCAGCGCAATAATACGCTGGTCGAGTGTGCTCAGTGCTTCATCAGGGATCAAATCAGACCACTTGCTGATAGGAATAATATGTACAACGCCGGGACCAGCCTTACGCACACGCTGAATCGTCTGTCCTTCAGAGTCCATCTCGACATGAACGAAGGTCAGCTGGAACTCAATGTCTCCAGCCTCACTAGTCAGACCTGTGTCAAATGGCAGAAGATATTCCAACCGATTCTTGTACAAGTCTTTTGACTTTTGTAGAAATTCAGTTTTATAACGTTTACTCACAGGCAACACATACTCCAGCATAACGGTATAGTCACTGATATCTACGCCCTTGTAGGTCTGATCGACAAGAAAGTGTAAATTATCCACCAGCTTGCTCCGCTGCATGATACGCTCAGTCAGACTCGCTGTGATAGTGTTATCCTCGTTAATTAAAAAGGTATACATATCACACCTCCTTTCCGTTCACGATGTACAGGTAATCATCCAATGAGATCTTCTTGCCTTCAAGCAAGTTCTCCACAAATTTGTCCTGTACCATTCCATTCTTATAGAGTCGGTGCATACTCTCGACGAACTCAGTGAAAATCTTCTCCATCACAGTAGACCTCCTTGAATTAACGTCAGTGTATAGGCATCAATAATGGCCTCAGGAGTTGTACCTCCCAAAGCCTTGATTTGGTCATATTCGTATTTGTCAATCGGCTCAAGCGTTACAGTGTCATAATCCGGGGACGGAATCAGGTAGTACCCTTCAACGTGCCAGATATACCTGCCGTTGCTGCTGATAATACCTTGCGCATCATCCTCGGTGCAATTCACCATAATATCGTGCTTGGGCTGATACTTCACAAAACAAAGGCGGTCAAGAGCATCGATCACTCGACCGTCTTTAAGTACCTTGTAATACACTCTCAACACCTCCTTAAATACTGAACATAATGGTTACGCCCAGCTGCTCGGACGGGTAATGGAAGCCATACAGCTCGCCAGTCTCCTCGATTGCATAGAAGTATCCGTCATAAGTTGCAAACGGGCTGCGCAGCCAATACTTTGTTGCCTTACCCTCTGCATTGTGCTTGATGCGGGATTCATTGCCGGTCATGTAGCTAATTGTTTGACCTTCGTAAACATAAGGCTCGTCAATCATCGAAGAGCTTACTTCAATCGCAGATGGAATGAAGAAATAACAATCCGAAGTCACAATTTCCTTACTCTTATTTCCGGCAGAACTCGGCACTTTGACTTTCTTGATAAGCTGTTTCCAACCAATCGGTAAAGCATCAACGAGACGAGAGTCAAGATACTCACGCAAAGAAGTGCTGCCCCAACCGCCAGCATTATTTGCAGCAGAACTTAACATCATATCCTGACCTAAAGTGTCTTTCTGCAAGAATGTCATTGAACAACGCTTGTTGGAATTGTCGCTCAGGTAGTAGTTCTTAAAGCTTGCCACCTCAACGATCAAATCATTGTGTGTCCATGCGGCCAATTCGCGACAAGCAGCATCACCAAGGTCTGCGTACCAAAGCTTAGACCAATAAACCGTACCTTTAGCGTGGCGCTCGTAAGCACCGTCGTCTGCTTTTGCACAACCAAATACCAAAGTTGCATTCGTCTTTGTGGAGCGGGTACGAGTGATCTTTGTGTAGCTCAGTGCAGAGCCATAAATATTAGAGGAATAGACATACAGCCCATTGTCACCCTTGATATGCCGAATAACAGTCATATCACGAGAACCTGCAGCAACACCGTTCGCGGAGTCGATACCCCAAGTCATCTTGACGCCGGTAGAGTTCCACAAGCGGATACCGTTCATTCCGTTCTGCTCAAAGCACTGCATTAAAACAGTGTTATTTGCATTTGTGACATCCATCTTGTAATCAACAGCCAGCACAAAATCTCTGTCCTCTTTAAACAGCTTGAGGTCGGTATCAATGTAGTTCTTGCCATCAAACACCTGCGGTTTACTAACAAGAACCTTTTCAGTGATGTCATCATAAGAGAAATCGTTGCCAAGCTTGATGGAAACTTCATCCTTTGCCTCGACAATGTTCTGCTCAACGCCAACTTTGTTCATCGCATAGATTTCAACAGGGCGAAGCTGACCAATCTCCTTACCATCAAAATAAGTAGAAGAATACTCACAGCTATCATAAACAGCATTGATATCCTTATCGCCAGTGACGTAACCGCCCTTATCCCAGCCACTGAACAGGTAATACTTAAAAGCAGTTTCCTCAGAGGTATAAGTCGGAGTATCGCCGTCATACAACACCATAGAGCCATACGGAGCAACAGTTTCCTTCAACACAGCACCACGATTCATATAGCGGACAGTGTACTTGCGCACAGATTCGGTATAAGTTGCGGTAATAGTCTGATTGCTGAAAACAGTCGTAAACTCGGTGTCCCAGCCACTGAAAGTAAAATCTGTAGAAATTGTGCTCTCAGCAGTAGGTGTTGGAATCGGATTCTCCTTGCGGGTAACAGGGTCAACAGCTTTATCGCCCTTATCAATGTACTGGACATCTAACACCGTGCCATCCTTGTTCACGAACGTCCAGACAAACTGCTGAACAAGCGTGTTGTAAGTAATATTCAAATCAGGCCACTGTGCCGTAAATTCCTCCAGCTGACGTTCACGCATAATGGGCACATGAACGCTACCTTCAATAACAGAATGGTCGGTATTATATCCGTTTTCATCCAAGCCGGTCATCTTCAATAGACGATCCAGCAGGGAAGTATCATCCAACTGCCAATCAACGCCGGTCAGACGTACACGACTCAAACTCGTGCACTTTGTCAGCATTCCAATCAAGTCGATGGTCGGGCAGTTCTCAACCGTCAGCGTAGTGATGTTCTTATAATCTGTAACCTTCAGGTCGGTCAGATAATTCAGGTTCTTTGCACTCAAACTTGCAATCGCAGGAAGTTCAGCCTTCTTGATTTTGCCGCCCTTAGCAAACGCGACACCAGTAATACCAGAGCCGCCAGCATAGAACTCTTCCAGATTTGTACAGCCGGTCAGACTGATGGACTTCTTCAGGTTCGGCACGTTCTGCAGGTTCAAATGCTCAAGCAGTGTGTTGTTACCAACCGCGAAATCAGTCATATTCGTATTCTTGTAGCCCTCGGCGGCAGAACCAATCTTCAGGTCAGTCAACTTTACACCGTGGCTGAAATCAACATAGCCGGGGTAGAAACCAGAAATATCACCAATACTCTGGATGATAGAAGCGTTGTAAACATAAACCTCGGTATCATTCATGGCTGCAATCGGGCACTGAATCTCGTAAGTTTGACCGCGCTTACCACGCACCTTCACAGGATTAGAGCCATACCGCACAGAAACGTAAGTATCAGCATAAGGGACAATGTGGAAAGTGCCATCGGGTTTCACACCTGTCCAGTTGGTCGGAGTATAACCACGAATGGTCATATCGTCAGAGGTACAGGCAGTACCGGTGTACTTAGATGCCATATATTTTTCCTGATAACGCTGGAACTGACGCCGCTGATGCCGCTTATTACCATGCATCATAGGCAGATAGCTAGTTGTGCCATTGCCCTCGTAAGTGCGGAAATACTTGCGCCGCATATCCATGATCCACAGCTTTTCAGGCTTTACATCCTGATAATCCTCAAATTTCTTCAGGATACGGGTGGAACTCCATGCCAGAGCACTCTCTCGATTCAGGAACATCTTTGCAAGGTCGTCCGCAAACAGGTCACGAATCTTGCACCACAGCTTAGAATCATGTGCATTGAACACGCTCTTTGTGCCAATGGTATCCATATCCTCGTAGCCATAACTCAAGGTTAGACCGCCCTCGTTATCGTTACCCATGGCGGTATCATTATCGTAGTCAAAGCAGAAGTCCCAGTGCACAAGGTCTGTTGTGTGTGGGAATACGTTCTTTGCACGGTTATCAACCATGGTATGGCGCTCAGTAAACAGATAGTGGAACAGGGCAGAATCCTTGATAAAGTAGTTCTCAAAATTCTTCTTGAACTCAACATCATCTGCATTCACGACCCAGTTCTGCACCCGAATCCATGCGTCTTTAGCTGCCTGAACTTCTTCCTCACTGCAATTCTTATTGATGTAACGGAACTCAAAGCTGTGGTTACCATCCCAAGTTTCCTCAGAGAAGTCGCCGCTCAGGAAGCGTGTCTGTGCATCGGTGTTATTGTCAATCTCAATGATAACTTCCTTGTGATTGTTCGGGTCCATACCCATGGTGTCACTATTCTTCTTTGAGTTACCAAAATCGCCGCAAGCATAGAAATGCCACTGACCATCCTTGAAGACAGTTGCGTTTGTGGTGTCGGTCTCCTGAATAAAAACGACACATGGGTAGAATGCCATGGTGTCGCGTACCTTCGGGTTGTCCTTGCGAGCTTGACGAATGTACGGGTTGAACTCGTTGAACTCGTCTGCCAGCAGAGCATTGTTTGCATTCTCAGAAGAAGCAACATTGACCTTGATATTAAAATACTTCTCGCCAACGCTATTTTCTGTAAACGCATACTTGCTGCCAGTGGTTTCGTCACCAAAAGTAAAACCACCAGAACAATCGATATCAATATTACGACCGGATTCACCGTATGCGTTAGAACTAGTGCCCTGTCCCTTGTGAGAACCGGTAGCAGTCCAGTTATCTTCCACAGCACGGCCATTCTTGTAAATGTGTTGAATAGTTGTGTTAGGTACTTCGTTCTTCTTGCCGGTCGTAAAGGTCGGAGCAGATATCTTGATAATGCGCAGATCTGGGCACTTCTCAGCCAGCAGGTCAGGATTTAGCTCACCGCTCACATCCGTAATATCATTGCGGGTGTAGCGCTCAATCATTTCCTCTGCATTCTTTGCGTCTGCAATAAAGTTGTCAAGAATCTCGTCGTCCGTCAGATTCATCATGTAGGACTTCATACGGTAAACCAGCACGTCACAATCAGAAGAACCAATCGTAATGCCTACCGGAGAAGCCTGTGTAAAGTTGTCGCTTGCGTCATACAATTCAACGCGACAGGGAATACCATCCAGCCACAAAACCATTTCCTTATACTGACTGTCGGGCAAAATATTGAACTCGAACTCCATAAAATCATCTTCGCAGGTCGGAAGAGAAATGCTATTCTGTTCACTGGTCAACGTGACCTTCTGCGCCTGAATATTTAAACCGATACCACCGTTCAAACAGGTCAGTGCCGTAGCATCGTAGTTCTTGACGTTCGTAGTCTTAAACACTAGCTTAAAATTCTTACCCAACTTCTTTGCGTCATCACCAAACAGTTTGTAGCTGATATTTGCAGTTGTACCAGCCTTCACACAGAAGTAGGTATCGCCATCTTCGTCCAGCTGATAACCACCGTTAGACCAGTCAAAATTATCGCTTACGGTCAGTCTTGTATTGCCATCAGACCACAAACGGGTTTCGTCAGCGTTAGTCTTGCCAGCAGGGTTGAAATCAAAAGCTAGATTTGTCTTAACAGGCTCAATCGTAATACCAAGCTCTTTAATCTCGACACTAATCTCCTTGCTCACGGAGCCACATATAATTTTCAACGTATGAGTGCCAATATCAGCGGACTTCCAAGTCCATGTCTGCATGGTACGTCCGACAGTCAGAGTGGAAATCTTAGCGCCGTCAACCTCCAACGTTACAGTGGTTGTAGAGCTAGAAGGGTCATAAACGGTATAGTTGATTGCAACATTGCTATACTGTTTTGCACTTGCTGTCTTTGTAGCGCAACTAATGATAGGAGTCATATTACCTTCGGTCGCCCACATGATATCTTTGACGATCTTATTACTGGTGACCTGTTTTCCATTGATTTCAGCAGTCATGGAAACTTCTACCAAATGTGCGCCGTGGGTCTGCGCAGGAATAGCATAAGTCAGCTGTCTGCCGGTAACGCTGCTTGTGGTAGAACCAAGAATCTTTCCATCAATCGTAAAGTTGATAGTTTTTGCAATATTGCCATACGGAGTGTAGCGGAAGGTTACCTCTCCACTATAAACCAGCGTATCATCAAAAGAGCTCTCCAGATAGAACTCAACAACATTGACAGTCCAAGTCTTTGTACCAACACTGCCCACACTATCGGTCACCTGTAGCTTAACAGTATTGTCACCACTGTGCAGATACTGTGTTGCATCAAAGCTATTCTTGCCCTGAATAATGGTCTGCGTACCAACTTTTGTATTTCCGACATACCAGACGCCAGTAGCAGAACCAGTGTCATCGCCAGAGTTGTCCACAGAAGAGAACTTGAAATTGATAATAGCTGGGTCGCCAGCAATCACAGTTAGCGCAGAGCCATCCAGACGCTCGATCTTGATAACACTTGTACTGCCGCCAGTGCCACCGCCGCCACCACCTTGGATGACAACCTGTGTTTTCACAGTGCCATTTTCCAACAGGCTCAGCTTTGAATCCTCGTAAGTAATATCATACTCACGCCCAGAATTCGGGTCTGGCTTTACATTTTTCAACTGCTCTTGAATATTAGAAATATCACTATTGATAGTGTCAATGCTGTTCTGTAAACCGGAAGCAGTGTTTTTCACCACAGTCAGGTCATTTGCAACGGTCTCAACACTGGTCTTTTCGGCCTTTGTTTCGAGCAACTTATTGACTGCTGTCTTGTTGTAATAATCACTCTGCAGCGTCTCTGGTAGATTGCCAACACTATTCTGCAAAGCCTGTACGACAGCATCATTACTGGTCTTATAGTCGGTCAGTTCGGTCTTGACGGGCGCAATCTTTTCATCGATTTTTGTTTCAACGGTTTTATTAAAGGCGGTCACCCAATCAGCACTCGGGTCAGTGTTCAGTGTGATGGTTTTAATAACCTTTTCGCCATTCAGGAACTTGATTGTCTGTGTTTCAGCATCATACTGCACATCAAACTTTGCCAGACCGTCAACCTTGGCGATATCATCCCGAAGCAGAGTAACAAAACCGTCAACCTGTTCCTTAGTGTAGTAGCTTGCCAGTGTATCGGCCAAACCATCTACGACAGCCTGTGCTTCTTGTGCGCTCTGTGCAGCCTGAGTTGCAGCAGTCTGTGCCTCACCAACCTTCTGGCTCATCGTAGCTAAGAACTGAGTATACCAGTCATCGCCGGTCGGATCGGTCATTGCTGTGCCAGAGAGGGCCTTGAGAACAGTCAACTGGCTATTCGGACGAGTGCGCCACAAATAGTTCTTTGTCGTGCTAGTGTTCGGCACAGTAATTGCGCCAACAGCCATAATCTCAAACTGAAGATTGCCTTCTTTAACAGTTGCGGAGTCACTAACCATCCAGTAAAAGCGAATCTTGTCAGCACTATAGCTCACATTCACGGGTGCGGCATAGTTTTCCTCGTTCTTTGCGTTGACATAATGCACCTGAATGGTCATTTTCATCAAGTCGATTCCATCATAATAACGCGGCATTTCAAATGGAATAACCTGAGAGTTATTTTCCTGCGTAATGTTAATCTGATTTGCGTTGATTGAGATTTCTTTGTTTTCTGTTACGGTAGAAAAATCATTATCAGTGAACTCGTCATACCATGTATAGTTGCCACTTCTGGAATAATCCTCCTCAACGTCGGCAAGAGTAGAAATATCAACCTCGTCGTACACAGGACGCTGCACATCCTCTTCAAGATTAAGATCCATGGTGGCGGGCTCAAATGCTTTTGCAGCTAAACGCTTTGAATCTTCAAATGATAAAGCCATTTACTCACCTCCAATTTTTATTATTCACTTGCTTCGTTAGTAGCCGTATCCAATGGCGATTGCGGAATTTCAATATTCCAGTCAATACCGAAAACATAATAAGTTGTATCTTTTTTGTTTAACAAAATATCAGTGTTCGGAGATGTTTCAACTGAATACATTTCTACTTGTTTATTTTCGCTATCGTAACGATAAAGATACTTTGTTAGTGTTGTTGCCCCGGTTTGATAACAGACTCCGTTTGAAACACATGCAGGCCACGAAAACGGCGCGTAATTTTCAGCACCACGAATTGGCAAAACACTGATCTTTGATGCTGCGCCGCCAAACAAAAATGGCAATACAAAATCTTTGGTTTTATAATGATCGCCAGTATACGTGTAGGTCTGTTTTGGAACTGGAATAACTAAAATGGAATCATATATTTTATTGACTTTGATTTTCACAGCTTTTTCAGCAGACCCAACAACACCATTTCCAACATAACAGGTCTCAAAGGTCATTGTGTAGGGCAACTGTGGCGCAAGCGGTGTAAATCCAAGAGCGTCAGCAACATTGTTAGCAGTAATACTCAACTTGCCATCTTCTGCAACTGTCACGTTATCGCCAGCCTTAACGCCACCCAGAGCGTCAACAGTAGCAGTTGGCAGAGAATATTTATCAATAACAACCGGATTGGTGTCGTCGCCAAAATTTACAGTAACATTATTTTCTGTCTGCTCAACAGACTTCACATAGTCATGACTTGTCTTATTTACAGCATTATCCGCAGTCTGATTTACCTGCGCCACATACTCAGTAAAATCGGTAGGAAGAGTACCCTTTAACGTCTTTAGATTTTCAAGAGATTCGGCTGTTTCTTGTGCTTTTTCCTCCGCGACAGTCTTGGAACTCATCGCGCTAGACGCAGCAGTTGTTGCCTTTTGAGTATTCTCTTTTACCTCGTTAGAATAATCAGTAATTAGAGACTTGACATCCTCTGTATAAAGACGCTCAATTGCCATAACGGCATGTTTTAACTCATTGATGTCTTTTGCACCAATCAGCATATTTTTTAGTTTTGGGTTACTCAAAAGAATATTCTGGGCGGTAGCATAATTGCCTTTCGCCAACGCTGCCTTGTAATTGTTCGCAGCATCCAAATAGTCGGAGGATACGTCCTCGCTGTCCTCCCAGCTATCAATCTTGGCAGGGAAGTTGGTGAACTCAAGGTCTTTGTAGCTCCCGTCCTGATTCATTTCATAAGTCATTTGTTACACCTCCTGTGTATTTGGAGCATAAAATAAAGCCCCGATTTCTCGGAGCCGGTTAATATTTATTCTGAACAATGTACGGATAGTAGGGGAAGTAGCGCATCAATGTAAGTGTCATCGTTCCCTCACCAATGGAGATATCTATTTTCTTTATGATAAACTCAAGAGCCTCACCATGCGTATCAATGTATTTTGGCACATAGGTTATTTTTTGATTAACCTCAAGCCATGGAATCAACAGACACTCTACATTGACACTATCGGTCAATCGGCAGGACTTCCACAACTCATATTCAGCGCACTGCATAGCAGATTCATCTGTATAGTACACTTCGTATTCTAAACCGGAACAAACTTTGTTTCTGCGTCCAATTTTTTCGATCGTAAAGCGTGGATTTGCCTCAGTGATAGAGCCTGTACTTTCTTCTAGACTAATAAATTTTATGTTATTGCAAGCTTCATCTCTTTTGTATTTCTTGAGTTCTTCTTCTGTTGGCTGCTTATCAACAAGCATAACCATTGCATGAGTTTGTTGCTCTCCGCGATAATACAAGGCTTTCATGTCTTTTGAATACTTGATAACAATCATTGTATCTGCGGCAAGTTTTGTCCCGTCAATCGGAACATCAGTTCCATCTTCATCAACGTCAGACGAATATAAAGTAAATGGCCCATGCGGATAAACGTTTTGAGTTGTGCTCTCACCATCAGTTTCTGTTACCGTATTGTTAATTGTAATATTTACAGTTTTACAAAATCCTTCGAATGGTGTTGTAAATGCAATATTACAATCATTTTCCATATCAAGATTTGTGACATTTAAAACAACATTACTTGTTTTTACTGCACCACTATTCTTCTCAACAATATCGTCATGTACGGCTTGCAATTTGTCTTTTGCACTCCATACCTCGCTCTGGATATCATGCATTGAATAACCAACAAACTGACTGGATTTTCCGAATTTACTGACAAGCTCTTCTTCAGACCAACCAGATATCGCACACACATCGACAGCAGAAAGACGCACAGAAGAATTATTTCCGATTTTTATAAAACAGCCTTCAACCGCTGCAATCATATTTTTTACAGTCAACTCTTCACCGTAGATTGATTTTACGATTCCTGTTTTATCTAATTTCAAAATCTCATCAGGTAATTTCGACATGACATTGTTGCAATTTGTTCTTGCGGTAGATACGATTTCATCAATGTAAGAAAAGATGTCTTCATTCACAAGTGGAATCAATGTCTCTCTAGAAACGAGTAAAGGAGTATATGCAATTTGAACTGTTGTTTCTTCGGTATCTCCCCATGGGCCATCTGCACCACAAACAGTAGAATAATCTCCCTCTTCAATATAAGGATTTTCTTTAATAAACGCCGCATATTTTTCCATGGTATCAGTAGTCCACAAGATTTTTGGCCTATTGATATTGTCAATGTTTCCATATACGCTATGACCAGTATCTTTTATTGAATTGATTTTATCATCATATTCTTTTTTTGCTTCAATGTATACTGGCATTTTGGCAATTTCTGATTCATCTATTTGTACAGTGTGCGTTGTATTTTCAGCATATGTATCGTAATCAATAGATGCACCAAACAACTCTATACAATTTTTGATTTCACTATAATCGACACTATTATTTTCCGAAATGACCAAATCCTGAAAGTCGTCATTCTCCATAACTATAGGATCATCAAATCCAGATGGAATCTCTTGGCATACAAAAGTTGTATCGTCAAAATACATTTCAAATGGATAGTACAAGTCTCGTAACTGCGTTAAAATAGACCAAATGGACGATGCTGTATCAAAATCAATATCATACGGAATTGTGCGATTCCAGTAATCAACCATATAGTCAACATTACCTATAAATCCGTATGAAATGGCAAGCTTAAAGGTATCAATAATGGCTTGTTTGATTTTTAAACCAATCTGTATTGTTGTCTTTGTTCCTGTGAGCGTTCCGCTTAAACTACCATCTAACAAGGCGACTAGATCAACGCACGAGATAGATACATTATGCTCAGTTGCATTATATGTGAATCCGTTTGTATTAAACGCATACACGCCTTTAGAATACCAATAAATTGAGCCGCCTACAGGTTTCATTCCAATATAAACGTGAACAAGTTTGTCTACCCAATCCTCAGTAGAATATTTGCTTATTGCCTCATTTTTCTTGAGATAGATAGTTGAAGAAAATGTGTGTCTGATGTCGGCGTCTGCATCAATAGAAATAGATCCATCTTGTGCAAGCCCTTCCAAACTATCAAGAACGTTCAGATTTTTATCAAGCAACTCTAATTTACAATAGAGGTGTTTTGTTCTGGCTTTTAACATCTGCAACTCTTGAATGGTTGCAACGTAGTGCATAAAAACACCTCCTTACTTAATGATTTTTAACGGTTACAGAACATATCAGCGTTATATTATCAATAGAAATTGTAATAGACGTTTCGCCAACAGACTTTGCTTCAAGAAGTCCATTCTTGTCAACAGAAGCCACAAACGGATTACTACTGGCAAAAGATATTACAGGGTATGTAGCGTCAATGGGTGCAAAAGTTGGGGTTAATTGATATGTGTTTCCAAGATACATCGTTAAATTCTTTTGCACATCGGGCACTGTAATTGAAGTCACCTCGACTCCGTAAGAAAGTGCAACCATAACATTTCCATTTACGGTAAAAGCTGGACGCGCATAAATATCATATGGATGGGGTATAAGCCCTCCGACTATACCCATGCCAACGTCGAAAGAACTCCACATACCACTTGCGGAAGAACATTCGACTGATTGTGCACTATAATTCTTGTCAGTAAACACAACAGCTATTGCGCTACTATTTTTATTATCTGACTTTACTGATGGTGTTCTTGTCCATTGAGCCGTGTCATTTGAACTTCCAGTAGCAAGCAACTCCTCATAAGTCGCAAGTCGACTACCTTCTTTGTACGCATAAGAATGTTCCATTCCGAGTTCGTTTGCAGATAGTGCAAAAACTTTTCTTTGTAAAATATCTTGTATTTTGTCTGAACCATTTGATATTAGGCTTCCTCCAACGGTATATTGAATATTTGTGTTACCAATAGCCTTTTTCAAATCGTCGCTCAAAAGATTATAATATGTTTTATTAAACCAAGTGTCCAGTTCGCATTTTGCATAATTATTAAGATCCCTATTATTCCATCTGCGTTGTTCGTAATTACTCTTACGCACAAGCAATGTCAGGCCGTTTCCATTTAACTCTGGCTCATAATCATGTTTTGCCACGATAAAATATGTATCGTTCCCGTTTTCCTGTTCAATAATGGAAGCACCTTCTCTGAATTTATTTAGCTTAATGCCATCAGAGAGCGACACAACATTAACGATACATTTCTTTTTCAAACCGTCGAGTTCCGCAGTAATAGTTGCGCTGCCGTGTCCAACGGCCTGAACGGCACCGTCAATAACTTTTGCTACCCTTTCGTTTGTCGAAGTCCAAGAAATTGTTCCGACTTTTGCGTTTTCTGGGAGATATTTTAGATGTAGTTGCTTGCGATTGTCTTTCTTTAGATTCAGTGCCGTACAATCAAGTTCAATTTGAGCTGCTTTAATTCGTGCGGCAATCACAGAAATCGTGATATTGTTAGTTGCAGCCGGAATAATTACCTCTCCAGTTTTTGCATTAAATACTGCATCAGTGATAGACACACCATTCATAACAACGTTTACGTTGCCTAAATCATATCCGGCAGCAGGGGAGAGCACTGTACGATATTCTGCACCGCTCTTAATCGCAACGCGGCGGTTTGAGCTGGTTGCATTTTCAAGAACAAGACTAACAGAATAGAACACGCTATATTTGCTTTCATCAAACGCGGTTAGATTGTTATTGCTTAGATCATCCGAACTATCAAAATCGCCAATCTGCGTGAAGTTAAAACTGATAGAGACTTTATCGAGATGTTCTGAATTATCCACGTCAACATTTCCATCAACAGCCATCATCCATTCTCTGCCATCAGACATCTTCAAGATTTTTGCAGCGCCGTTTGTGAGCCAATTTATCATATCCTCTCTGTAGCGGTAAGATCCATCAAAGTCCCAACTGTCGCAACCGTCATTTTTGATAATAGTTCCAGAGAAATTGCTTGAATCGTAGTTGGATTCACTCCCCCAGAAGATATAAGGATATTTACCATTCAAAGTGGTAACAATTTTCGACTCTCGATTCCTTGTTGTGTTTGTAATCTTTGGGTCAAGCAGTACATGATAAGAAGTTGTAGAATCTGAAATCACAGCTCCATCAAATCGGCTTGTAGTCGATGCCGTAATGTATGGAAGCTCTGTACCGTCGTCAAGAACATAAGTAACGCAATATTCATACTCTGTGTTCCGTCCACGTGCAAAGTAGTCGGCAAAAGAAAAATTCAGGTGATCAGCATCTGTAATTGTATAACCTGCAAGCGTAGTCCATTCATTTCTTCCGTTCTCACGACGCTTCAACTGCATAGAACGCAAGCGCTTACCAAAAGAGCCAATATTGCCAGCTTCGAGAGTTTTATCATCAAAAGTTGTCAAGATTACCGTGTTAACATTCGAGGTAAAATCTGAACTTGATGTATTCTGTGTATCTGTTGTGAGATAAATCTTGTCAAACTTTGAATTTGAAATAGAGAGTCCTTCCAGTTTATCATTGAGATTTGTAAAACCAAGAGAATTATCTCCATTCAAAAAATCTAATCCTAAAAACATTACCTCACCGCCTCTCTTGCTGCCGTGTCCATGGCTTTAATAGTTAAATTAAAATACCCATCTTTTCGAAAAAGACAAATGTAAAGATATTCAAAATTTCCGACATCAATACAATTGCTTCTGATTATATAATTGAAATTTTCTCCAATATGAAGACTAAACGTTGCATGAAGTTTTTCGCCATCGCCATAGTCACGCACGTTTGTCGTCAGCTCTCCATATACATCATCTTCAAAAATAATTTTTGAGAGTGTCTTGTGAAGCACAGGTTTCACGACATATTTCAAAACAAAGTCATACGGACGCTTATCGCTAGATAAACTGTACATAACATTTGCACCGCTTGACAAATCGATGGATGTCATACCTGATTCATCTGTTTCAAATGAATAATCTCCGCTCGGAATACCTTCAATGGAAATAAAGTGAGACGAAATTTCAATACAACCTTTTTCAGCGTTGTTTACCGCCTCCAAAGCATAACTATTTGAGATATCAGAAAATTTGACGTGAATTTCATAATATCCAGAATCTAGCTCGTAGCCGTTTTTTGTCGTTCCAGTGCCACGAACATAGTAAGTCGAATCATTTTTTAATCCATATTGAGATAGAGTGTTTGTGATAGCGCCGGGATATTCCACGGACGACTCAAGAAGCTTCTTTTCGGAATCATAAAAATAGTATTTATAATTCTTTAATGTTTCGGCCTGCTCAAGATTGTATGTATATTGAAGCTCAAATACTGCCGCATACATCGTAATAGGAGTTGTCTCGTTAGCAGTCATTCCAACAAATCCAAGTGTCGGCTTCTCTTTACAATAAAAAGAAACTGCAGAACTCCAATCTCCAAATAATATATCGCCAGTAGTTTTTACCCGTAGTTTGATATAATAATTTGTTGCTTGGTTTTTTAGTTTTCCATTCGATAGAGATATAGAGAACGAGTATCCTGTAGTTATATTGTAATTTAAGCTTTCAGTATTTCCGATGAAGTGGCAGGCTTCTGTGTCGTCTTTGCCGTTATAAATAAAATATTCGTACTCGGTCAATGAAACGTTTGATGCGCTCATATAAAAATAGACCGTGGTGCCAATTGTAGCGTCAAAAATCCCAATCGGCTTAATCGTTGGTTTCGCCAATAAAATGCCACCTCCTTAAAATAAAAATGCGGGGTTCTTCGTCACTGGCGAAGCTTCCCGCAATAATCACTATTAAATTTTACGAATAATCAAATTGCTGAAATCTCCCTGTGGGGCGGTAACGGCAACACGCTCATATGTATCAAAATGTTGTGTTGTTTTGACTTTATATTCATTCCCGGCTGCGGTTACAGTATAGCCGCCCGAAAAGACATCCGTCACAACGCCGAAAAAGGTTTTATCAAATCGAGCAGCGCTCACCGCGTCATTTGCAGCTTTAATAATGTGTCTTATCAGTACATCGACTGCATTTGAGGATTCTTTGCTCATATTATCACCACCTTATCGTTTACTTTGAATCTGTTTGAACATGGCAGGCATTCTTTGATTGATCTCGCGAGCAAGGTCATCAACACCACCAACGGGATTCTGAATGTAGATGTCGCCAATGGTTATCTTGTCTCCCTCGACAGTTCGATTCTGAACATTGCTGATACCGGCATTACGCTCCATTTGCTCCGTGAACCATCTGTCCGGGTTTCCGCCCATATCAAATAGACGAGAAGTGATATCGGCAGGGACAACACCGTCACCAGTTTCAAGATAGGTGTACCGGCCAGAGGCAGGTTGTCTCACAAGCAACTCGGGGCCGCGCTCATCAACGTTGTATCGACCGGACTGCTTTATGCTCCTAGAGCCACCAGCTTTCTTGCCTTTGATATTGCCAATAACTACGTCTTCGCTACTGTTTTTAGTCCCAGAAGATGTATTGTCTTTTCCGTTATCCTTTGTGTTATCAGCAATTTCTTTATTCTTTCCGAAAATGTCTTTACATAGATTTACGATTCCACCAATCGGACTGATATCCCAGAAGAACGATGCAACAGACTTTATAGCCTTTTTGCCAAAACCGTCTTCTTTGTTGGACCAAATTTCTTTCTGATGCTTTATACCCTTTACACCGCTATAAATGCCAAGACCAGCAGCCGCCGCGATTGGAATTGCGTAAGGCCCAGCCGCAGCCAAGGCACTTCCGGCTGTACCAATAAGTTTTCCAGCGCCAGCAAGCAACTTACCTCCGCCACTAACTACTGCAGTTCCAATCTTGCTCTTACTAACAGCATTACCGATAGCCTTAAATCCATTTACAACTGTGGAAACAATGCCGCCGCCTTCGCCGGAACCGCTAAATAGGCTCTGAGCGCCACCTTTGATCTTCTTCCAGATTCCACTAAATGTTTCAATAAGTCCGTTTCCAGAAGTTTTAATCTGGTTGATTATTGCATTGATAACATCATTTGCTCCAGTAGTTGCAGTATCTGTAAGCTGTTTTTTACCAGCATTAAATGCTTTTTTAGCGGCATCGAAGGTGTCTTTAAAGGATTTATTTATATTCTCTGATTTTCCTTTATTGAAGAATCCTTTTATTGTATTCCACAGACCAGATGTGCCTTTGTCCTGATACTTGCCAGTCTGAATCCATGAATACACGTTGTTCAGTTTTGTGAGAGCGTCAATAAGAGACTCGATATTCGAAATCAGATTCCGAATGCCAGAAACAGGAGCAGCGCTTGTGAAGCTTGCAATGATTTTATTCTTGTATTCGTCAACACGACCCTCCATCTCGGAGAACGTCATGTCTTGAATCTGAGCGGCGTAACGAAGCTTTTTATTATAGTCATCAAGGCTTGTGCCAATAAGGTTCATCGCCTCACTATACTTGTCCTTCAACTCATTCAACTTGTCGATCTGGTCATCGATTGCTTTTTCAGCATCTTCTTTACGCCATTCTCGTTGCTGATCACTCAGGTTATCTTTAGCCTCTTTAACTGCGGACTCATCAGCCACCCACTCATAACCATTACTGGTCAATTTGCGGACAGTGCGTTGAGTGCGAGCCTTTTCCAGTTCGGCTTTGAGTTTTGCAAGAGTGATTGCTCGTTCCTCTTCATCGTTTGCTTTTTCTAGGGCTTCCTTCTGCTTGTTCAGCGCCTCGATCCGCTTATCAATATCCTCGGTCATGGCCTCGCCCCAAAGTTTGAGGTCATTGTCTTTATCGGTATTAAACTTTTCGAAGAGAGACAGCAGGGAAGAGAACACGTCCTTCAGATCGGACAAGCCGGACTTGAGTTTTTCAGCAGATGAACCCATTCCGTCCATTGAATCTGCGCCTTTGTCAAGAGAATTTGCCAAAGCACGAAGAATCTTTGCTTGTGCTTTAGTTTCGTCCTTGAGTGCTAATTCAGCGGCTTTTGTTAGTAGATTTGCTTTTGCATATGCCAGCATCGCATCACGATTGAAAACCAGCTGATCTCCGTCCATTTTGAGGAACTGGAGATACTCAGGAGACATGGTGAGCAATTTTTGAATACTATCAACGCTCAATCCACCATAAGTGTTATACTCATTCGTAACATCGCTAAGGTCACTCCATGTGCTCTGCAACTCATCAATCTTCGAGCTGACTTCTTCAATCGTAGAACCAAGGCCATCAAAATAGTCTTGCACAGAAATGACATCGTTCTCAATATTCTCAGCGGATTTTTCATAGCTTGTAGCAATAGCTTCAGCAGCTGCTCCGCCTTCAGTACGAGCTGCGGCGGCTTGTTGCTTGAGAGATTTTGCAACGGCGGTTTTCAGCATGTCTCCGCTCAGATCAATTTTGCCAGTTTCCTTATTGAAAGCCTTGCCAATCAATTCAGGATCGTATTCACTGTACTTCATCAGGTCTTGCAGAGCAGAGGATTGCGCTTCAGTACCTTCATAATCAAGTGCTCCAGCGCGACTCTTTTCTTGTTTTTCTTTGATAGTCTTGCCATTACTCCATGCATCTTTGAACGTATCAGTAATATCCTTGGCTCCGCTCAACGCAGCAGAGTAACCTTCAATTGCAGCAACTAGATCCCAGTAGGACATGGTCTGCTTCTTGATGTTACGGTTTGTCCACTCAAGAATCTTATTGTACTGTGCTTCGCTTGCGCCGTCACCTTTTATCTGTGCTTCTTTCAGCTCTGCTTTCATTAACTTGTAAAAGTCATCTGTACGCATTTCAAGCTGACCAGTGACGTCGTTCTTTTTGAGCATAGAAGAATACTTATCTTCAAGGTCGGTCAAACTTTTCAAGGTTTGGAAAGTGATATAACCCTGCTCGTTGTATTCTTTCATCGCAGAGGTAAGGGTGGACCATGCGTCAAGAAGTGTTTTAGAAGAATCCGCTGCCTTGTTCGAAGAATCAGCGGCCTTTTTCGAAGAATTGCTAAACCCATCGAGCTGATTACGTAAACCGACAGCACCATTCATTGCGGCAGACATATTCTTTCCAATAAGCGTTAATCTGGTGTTCAATGCGTTCATAACACCGTCAATTTTAGCTTGAACAGCGTCAGCGTCTTCTCCATTGGCTGCTCCCTGTGCAGCGGCTAATGCGGCAGCAAGTTCGCCTGTTCCGACAGTAGCATCTTTCAAAGCGGGGCATAAAGCAGTAAGCTTATTCTTTTCATCTTCAGTTGCTTCAGTAAATGTCTCGGCTTTTTCTGCAGCGTCTCCCTTTGCAATCGCATTTAGTTCTGATATCGCCTGAGAAATAGCTTCCATTTGAGCTTCTGCGTATTGAGTTGCCAACAAATCTGCATACGCACTTTGATTGACTTGGAGCTTTCCATTAACAAGTTCAAGAGCATTAAGATACTGATCATCCATTTGCAAAAGAGCTTGCAATGAGTCAACGCTCATGTACCCATACTGGTTGTATTCTTCAACAGCACTAGAACAGGTTTTGTATGCTGATTGAATATTGTCGATGACGCTCATTGTTTTTTCGAGTTTATCGGCGTAATCGTCAGCAGTTGCAGAGCTACTAATTTGCACAAGACCGAAACTTTCAAACACACCAATTAGAGACTCAAATGATATTTTATTCTCGTCTGCAGTTTTATGGAGTTTTTCAAGCGCAGCTGTTTCGGTCTCGGTTTGATGAGAAGAGTCCTTATCAATATTGATTATTGCTTCGCCAGACATTCCACTAAATGCATCAAGCCCATTGAATGTTTTCCAATCGCTTTGCTGAGAATCACCATTGTCGATATCATTCTTGATTTGTTTTACTTTTTCTGAGAATATATCAAGATTGGTAGTATCAATGCCTGTATTATCTTGTGCATTCGCCAGAGCCTTAGTGGCTGCAGTCATTGCGTTCGTGCCGGCAACATATTCGTCCTTGTACTGGGCGAAACTGTCGGCATCTGTCTTGTAATTGCCCATCTGCTCGGAAACAGCAGTAGACAATTCTTCAACCTTGGTTTTCTGGGATTCAAAAGCTTCATTCAGAGCGTCGAGTTCTTTCTTTTTATTTGCATACTCTTTAGAATCTTTTCCACTAGATGCTTCAATTTGGTCAAGTTCAACCTGAAGATCACTACGTTTTTGAATAGTATCTTCGAGTGCTGCTGTATACTCCTGGAGAGATTCGGTTTTTGTAATATCTTTCCCTGTAGTATAGTCGCCAGTCCAATCGTGCCTCTCTTCAAAATCATAGATGCTTTTTTCAGTTTTATCATTCACAACAGCACTTGTGTCGGCATTTGCTTTATCGTTTGCGTCCTTCTCCAGCTGCTTCTTGAGTTCGAGTTGAGTCTGCAACATATCGTTGATGGCTTGTAACCGCTCACGCTCAGCAGGGTCAACAATATCCTCGATTTTTTTAACTCCAGCAGCTTCTAGGGAATTATTGAGTTCGTCAATTTTAGACTGGATCTCTTCAACATCCTTGGTAGCTTGTTCAGCCGCATCATGAGAATCATTCATTGTCTCAACAAGCTCTTCGGTGTGAGTCTTGAGATCTTTTACATAAGTAATGAATTTGGAAACGCCCCAAATAAACAAAGCAAATGCTGCCTGTTTAGCGATAGCAAGTGCTCCAGCCAACGCATTAGTTGCAACAATTTGTAACCATGTTGTTTTAGTTTGCCCCTGTTGTGTAATGGTTGCTGCTATAGTAGAACTTGCGAGCTGCTGTTCGCTCATGTTTGTTGCTGTAACTGCACTAGCTAAGTCTTCACTGCTTAATGCTGCGGTTAATGATGCTTCCGCGTTTTGCCCTGTTGCAAGAATCTGATCCCTTGCTACTACAAGATAATTTCCGGCAGAATCAATCAGCCCGGCATTTGTGAGTGCAAGTTTTGCGTTTGCTTCGTTAAGTCCAAGCGACTGAAGTTTATTCTGCATGACAGAAGCGCTTAATTTATCTCCAGCGGCAGTTTCTTCAAGAAGGGATCGAGTGGCTGATTTGGCAGCGTCATTCAAGTCTGTCATTTTCAGGACGGCATTCTGCTGTGATTTATCAAGACCAGCGAGTTGAGCGGCTAGATTTTGGATGGCTGGGTCACTTGAATCAACATCTTTTGAGTTTTTAATGCCGAGGGTCTTTGATGTGACTTTTTTAGCTTTCCCGAAGGAAAAATCACCAGAAAGCATGAAATCTTGTACTATGCCAGGCATTTTTTTTAATTGCGCAGATGCGGATATTGCTTTGTCCAAAGTTCCGTTAAGAGATTTGTTGATCTCCACCATTGACTTGTTGATTGTCAATCTTTATAATTATACTAATGGTCAGGTAGTATAAAATAGTGATGGTGAAAATTATGAAACTTGGCGAAATGAAATATGATATTCCAATTGAAAAAATAGGAAATGGACACTGGAATTATAACTTTTTTGAAAAAAGAGTCATATTAAAAGAAGGCAAAAGAATCAATGCAAACTCGTCAAAGTATGATTATTTAAGAAAAGATGACATGGTCAAAACAGATGACGATTTTTACGAATCAATTGTATATGCATATATGGTTGATTGGATTTTAAAAAATCACCCAGAGCTCAATAAATATTATGATGAACTTTGGGCTGAAAGAAAAAGACATTATGAAAAAAATCTTCTAAATCATCAAGAAACAAAGGAACATTGGAATACAAAATATCTGGCTGTTAATTATGACATGGTTATTTATTATCGTGACTATCTTCGTGAACAAGCAGATCCTGGTTGTCTCGAACGTGAACGCCAAAAAGAAGAAAAAGAGCTTCAAGAATCTATCGCTTTCCACGCGGCAATCGCTAAAATGGACGCAGAACGCCATCCCCATGTTGAGTGTCCCTACTGCAAATCCACCAACACTGAGAAGATCAGCACTGTGAGCCGCGCCGTATCAATATCTCTCGTAGGTGCAGCCAGCGGTAAGATTGGTAAACAATGGCACTGTAACAACTGTGGGAGTAATTTCTAACGCTGCGCGGAGGATATATAATGAATGTGACACCAGATTTGGCAGACTATATTTCAATTCTCGAACGTCAAGTGGCATGGATGACATGGAATACACGATGGAAACAAGCGATTCGTTATCCTGTCAATATGATAAATCCTGATACCGACGAATGGGAAGAGTATAAAGAGTTTGCTCCATGTTGTGATGAAAAAGACATCAGTTCTATGTATTACAAATTTGGATACAATGAACTTCAAATTGGTAATGCTCTTTTGAACATTATGTCTCGTCTTGAACAAAGATATGGAATAGATTTCGCAGAATTAGAAGAACAGTATCGAAATAGATATACTGAAGATGATGACGATTAACATCTCAGCAGGGGAGGAGAGTGCAACCGTGTCTTTGGTGATTGCGGTCATCTGTACAGATGGTATCGTTGTATCTGGTGATTTTAGAAGATCAAAATCTATCACGAATCCCAAAACAGGAGCCAAACAGGTGATAGAATTTTATGACGACACTCATAAATTGACCAAAACAAAATCCAATCGTGTAGTTGGTCACACTGGCGACTACTATCTCAATGGCGGTGAGTCAATCGATGATACAATATGGAATGCATTACAGTTAACAACTATGTTAAATTCTCCAATTGATAGTGAGTTCGCATATCTCGTTAGCGCAATTGGGTATAATAAAAATGCTCTTATAGAAGCTGGTATTATAAACGGACAAAAAATTGTATTAACATGGAATCAAGGTGAACCAATCAAACGGATAATTGCAAAAGGATGCGCGATTGGAGATATAGACGTATTCGAGAAATATAAAGAGGAATTTGAACGTGAAATTCAGAATATAACAACTAAAGAAGCTGTCCCGTTATTACAAAGATACAACAAGTTAATTGCAAACGAAACGCCTACGATTAGTTCAGACTGCGAAGTGGCGATTATTAAATAGTTACGCTTGCCATCCGGAACAAACACATTTTATGCACTCTATTCCATCTTTATCCAAGATATAATATTCGTCTTCGTGCAGCTCTACACAGTTGATGCTTTCTTCTTTTTCAAGTTTGGCATATCCTTTTTTATTACTTGTACGATAATAGAATCTCTTATATGTCATATAAATCTCCTTATCATGCAATCCAACAGTCAGTCGGGGGTGCGAGTTTCTTACGATTACGTAATCTGATTTCATATTCTTTATCTGTCACTTTGTCATAAGATTTAGTGTTGTTATTCCATAGATAAAATTCGTTCTCATGATACTCCCCGGATTCAACATATTCCAAACGGAGACAACCATTAGCCCAACCCGGGTCTTCTGGGACAAGATAAGTTTTTGTATATGTCAACACATCTCCTCCTTCCATCGAAGTATAGCAAAAGCCCGGCCTCCCAGCAGTAGGGAAGTCGGGCTTGTTCATTATGACAACACCTTGCGGTGCAGCTATTATTTCAACAGTTCAATGATTTCATCAACAGTAGTGCCACCTGCCAATGCCTTCTTCACAAGATCAATGGCTTCTTTTTCAGCAGCAGCTTCAGCGGCCTTCTGATCGGCAGCAGATTTCTTTGACTCCAATTTTGCAATATCTTTGTTCAGTTTTTTAAGTTCTGTTTTGCGTGTTTTCAGATCGCCCTTCAGCGTGTCAATATTTGCAGTGATAGATGCGATTTCATTGTTGATTGCTTCAATAGCAGCGTTTTTCTCTGCAATCAGAGTTTCGTAATCAACGACTGCAGCTGTATTTGCTTTGTTCTTGCTTCCTCTAGGACGTGCCATAATAAAATACCTCCACTACATACGTTTTGCTTACATGTTGTTTTTGATATTTTTATTATAGCCAGAAATATTAAGATAGTCAATAAAAATATTTTTCCACTTTTGACAGCAGGGGAAAGACCGCCTGTAATTTTTCCGCTGGAGCGTGTTGCGCCAGCAGTGATTTGGAGCACCCCATAGTGAATCTGCGGCGCTATTATGCGCGTAGTTCCACTCCGACATTATGCTCTCTGAAGCGTCTCTGGCAGTGTCTATTATAATAATGTAGGCGCATGCAGAGCTTGCCTGCGGATTCCTTTCGGTTCCCGGACGAGAATTACCCAAACTCGCCGTGGCTATGCCACCATGTTTGTCGGTTTTACTAAATACTCCCTCGCGCTGCAACACTTAATATAATAAGCGCCGCAGGCTTGTTCCGTGTCACCACCCGGAGTATTGCTGGGCACAATCATGAAACCCGTCATTTTGGGTTTACCCAGCTGAGTTGCAAATGTTGCGATGCCCAGTCCGGCAGGAAGGGCACCAGTGAGCCTAATGATTTTATCAAGAAGTTTAGCAATCGATGTGAGGAAAGATACGCCGCCTTTCACGAGGTCGGAAGAGAGGACGTCTTGAGAAAGGACTTGGAAGCTTGCGTCGAGTTGTGCAAGGCGGCCTTGGATACTGTCCATCCAAACGGAATTCTCCTCCCAAGCTGTTCCTGCACTGTTAGCAGCGGATTCCATAGCAGATTCAGCAACATCAAAATTGTTTAGAATAGCACTAACGGCATTTGCGTTTCGCTTTCCGCCAATCATTTCAGTGACGTTTGCCTGCGTCACGTCTGATAGCTTGTCCCATACTTGAGATAGCTCTTTCAAAATTTGATATGTACTCTTAAAATTTTTATTGTCGATCATGATATCGACGCCAGTAAGAGATTTTAACTCGCTGCGCAGTTCAGATACAGAATTTGCACATCCATCTGCACTTTCGCCAGTGTCCTCCAGTTCGCTCTTAGCTGCACGAAGATACATAGATACACTTTTTATTGTAGTTCCAACAGTTTCGGCATTTTGGATTACTGAATAGGCAGCCGTGCCTAATGCAATTGTCTCAGCTAAATCATTATTTGCAGCCTTCATACTTGCAGCTGATCTAGTAAGAATTTCGCCAATAGCCTGCGCTGTAATCGGTTGCGTGTTCGCCACTTTGTCAATCTGGTCGACTACACTTTCGGCATCTTTAGCCAGTAACCCAAAACCTTGCAATGTCGAGATTAAGTAAGAAGAAGATGTATTAACATCATCAATACCATCTCCAACATTTTTCAGAAGCGTTGAGTAGGTGGCCATGTTTTCAGCATCTTCATCTGAATAACCAAGCCGCTTCCAATCTGCGGTTGAATTGATATAATCACTTATAGATACGCCTAGCTTTTGAGCCTGCTCTGCGGCACGTCCCATATACTCTTCAAGGGATTTTCCTGCATACTCACTGACTTTTCTTAACTCAGTTACTGCCGTATCAATTTCGACCACGTTCTGATACACGATCCGCAGCGCATTTTGCATTTTGTGTAGTGCTGCCATAGTGATCATAGTGCCCAAATGAGTACCGAAAAGTTTTTTAAATTTGTTAATTAAACTTTCAGTTTCAAGTCCAAGTTCTTTAGATTTTGCACGAAGTTCAGCAAATTGCTTTTTTAACTCACTGATTTTTTCTGGGGCATTTTCGGAATTTAACGCGTTCATCAAATCTCTAAATGGTTGCGCCAACTCGCTGTTTTTAACCTTTTTGTTTGTATCGAGATAATCGTGGATTTGAGATTTTAGGTTTGCGACTTCCATTGCAGCCTTATTAAAAGAATGCTCAATTGATTTATCAGTAGACAATTTTGCTAAATCAATTTTACTCTGTGCTAATTCGCCACGCATTTCTCTTAAAGCATCGGCCACGTTGTTGATTTCCTCAACTTTTTTAGGGAAATAGGTTTGCGCCCAACCTTTAACGCCATTTCCAGAAGAAACCTCGGCCTCCAATGCTTTATATAATTTCTCTTTGGCTGCAAATTGACTCAATAAATCTTCGCCTGCCGTACCGTTTTTACGAGCACGATCCATGTTTTTAGAATTTGCTTCGATCGCATCTTTTATCTTTTGCAGAGAGACTCTTCGATCTTCTTGGGCGCTATTAAGTTTCTTCTCATTGCTTATCGCTTCATCTATTTCTTTGTTGGTTAACTCCCAGTCTGCGATAATTTCTTCCAATCCATCTTTATATTCCTTTGATTGGTGATCAAGCTTATCAAGAGCTGCCAATCTGGCTTCAAAATTATCTGTCTCAACAGTAGGATGATCAATAACAGGGGAAATACCACTTACAGAAGACTCGGAACCCATTGTACTCTTTGCAATATTTTCCGTCTCTTGTTTTAAATCCTCCACAGCACCCTTTGTATCTTTAGCAGACTCATTCAAGTCTTTCACGCCTTCAGATACTGAATCAACTTGTTGCTTGACGGCTTCTGTCGTACCTTCGATGATAGAGCTTATGATTCCCTTCACTTCTTCAGGTGTAAAATGACCAATTTCTTCTACTGCGTCGGATGAAGGTTTTTGGGTTAAATTATTGAAAGCGCGTTTTGCTTCGTTAGGAGTGTAAGATTCGGTTTCCTTATTTACTGCGTAATCTCTATACCCAATGACATTATGAATGGCAGCGCGAGCTTCTTCTAACGAATATTGCTTTTCGGCCTCTTCAACTAATGGTTTTGTTAAACTCTCAGCATGTTCTCCAATAAGAGCCCTTATTTCTACGACATCCTGTTCGATTTTGTCCTTTATAACATCGGCGGCTACAGTTGCTTCTTTTTGAACATCTTCTACAACCTGAGAAGCTTGTTCTCCAATTTCTTCCACATTATTTTTCTCTTGAGAGCTTTCTACGACAAGAGATTTTTGTTTCGGTAGTTCTTTAGACTCGCCAGAAAGAACTTCATCATACTTATCAATACCAGCTTTACTAAGCTTTCTTTTTGCCGCGCGAACTTGACTGAGAATATCATTTGCTCGTTTCTCTAAATCTTTATAATCATTCGTATAGCTATCGAATGTGTGTTTTGCATCAGTATAGTTCGATTTAACAGCTTCAAGCCCCGTTTTAAATGCTTCGGAACTATGATCGGAATCTAAGTTGTCGATGTCAGAGATAAGTCCTTGAACAGTTTTACGAAGAGTTTTAGCAGCATCCGTATTGCCTGTGATATCACGCAGCCATTCCTGAGCAGAATTGCGCATATTGTTTACAGAATTTGTGATATCGCGTTGCTCTCCATCAAAATCAGAAATTAGATGCTTGGCTTCTCTCCATTTATTATTTGCGTCCTCAAGCGCCTTAGCATATCCTTCAGTTCCGAGTTTTATATTGGCGAGTTTCCCAGCCGCTTCTTTAACCGCATCGACGATCTCCGCATTCTTTAGAATCAGATTGCCCTTAATGTCAAATTTCTTTTTCGAAATCTCAACATCGTCAATCTTGACATCAGCTGCCTTGATTTTTACTGAGCCATTAAGTTTCAGGGGGTCGGGTCTCTTGATATCTTCATCTTTGAGTTCGACCTTGCCCTTTAAATCAATAACATCAGGCTTTTTAACATCATCCTTGGCATTCTTCTTTTTACCTCTGGCGGAATCGTCAACTGTAACGTTAGACACTTTACCTTTCAATTCAACCGCCGTTTTCGGAGGAGTGATATCAGAAACCTCGAGTTCGACCTTGCCGAGAATCTTCACAGAACCCTTCGGAGGTGTCACATCTTCCACTTTAAGAGTTACCTTACCGGGAATATCAACTGGTGCAGTCGGAGCAGCTACGTCTTTTGAGTTCAAAGTGACGGAATTAGCTGTTGTCCCATAGGCATCTGTCTTTTTGGCGATAAGATCCAAATCTGTGATTTGATTCTCAAGAGACTTGCTGAGATTATCGACTTCCTGTGCAACATACTGAACAGATGGGCCAATCGCTGCTATTTTTGTGCCATAACCTTCAGCGTTTGTGTAAATTTTACTTAGACTTTGTTTTACAGATGATAAGGCGCTGGCATTTTTCTGAAGGTCATCAGAATTGCCAAATTGAACAGAAGTCGAATCAACCGTGACAGTACCGGGGATTGTCACTGGATTTTTGACATCGACGATAACATCTGCATCTGTGATAGTGACTTTGCCTGATATAGAAGTTGAAAGAGGAGTAGAGTTTTGACTGCTCTTTTCTTCATCTTTTGTAATGCTGTTGCCTAAAATTACAACATCATTGAACGCTTCTTGTAGCTGCTGCTTTATGTTCGCAATAGCGCCATTAGCAGGTTTGAATCCGATAGGAGCAGAAACTTTAGCAAAAATTGTATCAATAGACTTTTGAAGTTCCTCTTGATTGATATCAAATACGATTGCTTGAATTTTAGCGATTCCGTTATTTAGAGCGGCTTGATTTTCAGCCTTTGGCTCTTCTGCTGGTTTCTGGGCTGGAGTTTTGTCCGGTTCTTTACTTTTCGGTTTTGGTTTACCTTTCGGATTACCCTCATCTTCGTCTCCCTTTACACCAAAGGATTTCAATAGCTTTTTATACTCTTCGAGTTCTTGTTTGAGAGCTTCTCGATTGGATCTTGTTTTTGTCAATAGATCATTTTCTAATTCGACTGTTCTTTGCTTTTTGGCATTGATCTCTTCTTGCTTTGTTGCAATATTGCTCAAAACTTCATCAAAAGCAGCACCATATGTCTTTATTTCTGCATCACTTAAATAACCAGAATTGTCATCCTTAATAGCTTTATTAAGTGTTTTAGCGAGTTCGCCTGTGACTTCTATAGCAGTTTTTGTCTCAGCCGTGATGTCACCAACTCGCGTTTTCATTCTAGTTAAATGATCGTTGGACTCGTCAAATAATTTATTTGTGTTTTTGTTGTTAAACAGTGCATATAAATTATCGTAGTCTTCTCCTGTTTTTATCGATGTAGTTGAGAGTTTCTTTAAAAAAGAAATAAGAGGAGTAAGAGCTTTTGTTGTGGACTCGGCATCAAAATCCTCATTGTCAAGAAGATCACTGAATTTGTCTTTACTTAAATTCTTTTTTAGAGCAGATAATTTTTCTACCGTTTCGGATGCGTTGTTTTGAAATTTTTCAAACTCACTATTAAATCCATCAAGAAACTTTTCTTCATCTGCATCATAAAAATTATCAAGACTTGCAAATTGGTCTCTAACGTTTTTAACCAATTTTTCAACCCGTCGGATTGTTGTCGTGCTCTCTGTATCTCCAATTTGAAAAAGATCTGTTTCTTTGAATGGTTTTACTTTACTCTTTACGCCTTTTAATCCTGCGGTTAATTCTGCCTGAACTGATTTTAATTCGGATTGAACAGCATTTGAAATGCCACGACTTGGAAATAACCCTTCTACGACACTGTTTAAACCAGCTGTATTTGTTGTGAGATTTTTTAAGTAGTAAGACAGTTTGTCATTAACTGATTTTAATTCTTCTTTGAGTCGTTTGCTGAGTTCGTCACTAAAATCGTCAACATTAACACCAACAGTAACTTTCGGGATATCGCCAATGCCGTTAATTTGCTGTTGAATATCAGTTTTTAGGTTTTCAGTATCGACAACAGGCGTTATATTTGTGGTTGCCTTGATATTCTTTAATTTATCTTCAATTTTCCTTTTTATACCGTCAACATTAGGGTCAATATCAATCTGTGGCTTTTCACCACTTTGTTTTACTTTTCTCTCAATGCTTGTCTTTAACTCTGTTGGTTTGATTTGTGGATCTACCTTAACTTTAATACTCAGTTCTGGTTCACGCGCCATATTATATTCCTCCTTTGGAGCCGAATCTAAAAAAAGCAGGCTTTAATAAGTCTGCTCATCTTTTTAATTATTTGTCGTGCTCGATTCGATTTTTTAGTAGCTTTACAATATCAGCGTATCGATAATCGATGTCGTCTTGTGTGTTTTCCATGAATGGACGTGGTTTTGTCCACTTGTATTTTCTATAATTCCATGGGTTATAAGCGCCCTCTTCGATTATACGTGCTAAACTGTCTGGTTTGTTTTTGAAATTTGGAGCGTCTAAGCGCGGTCCATCAATGGGTGCTTCTTCATACACATACAGCGTGCGATCTCGAACTTTGTGTTTTAGATTTTTATCGTCTACTAAGCCACCAGCTCCCTCGCGCCGTTCATATTCGACGGGGGAGTAGGTTGAATACACATCTTTCTGCACATGAGTTTTAAGCCGCTCTTTTACAGTGCTTGCAATTTCATTATTTAATGCCAAATTTGCACGTCTCATGATTTCAGTCTGAAGAGCATCCACCGTTGTAGCTGTAAACTTTGCCATAATCTTACTCCTTGTCTTCGGCGAGCACTGTGGCGTGAATTCCATCAAGTAAGCCTTCTGGAGTTTTAACACTATAGCTGTTATCGAAAACGGGCTTTGTCATGTTCTCTTCAGAAATAGTTTTGATCATTTCCTTCATATTAAACTGCTCGCCAATACCATTTAGCACATCGGCTGCCAACTTCATCAACTCCTCAAACGGCTGATTTTTTACAGTTGCCTCGAACAGTGCCATATACTGCTGACGTTCGATTTCAATCTTCTCACGGCAAGCCTTGTTCAAGGTGCCAAGAATATACTTGCGAGGAGCCTCGTTCATCATCTTTGTGGTCTCGTCAGAAAATGCCAGTTCGCTCAGCGCGTTCTGATCCATGCCGGTTGTATCAGTGTCTGTAAAATAGACAACAGCAGCGATACGGAAAGCATAGTCATACAGTGCAGGGTCATACTTGCCATTACGCTTTGACAGGTCTACAACACCATCAACAAACTGGATGCGCTCTTCTAGGTTCAGATTGTTTTTCATAATTATTAGTCCTCCTGTGTAATTTTATTTCGTTCAAGTCTCATCAGCGCGGCAGTCGCAATACACATCGCGTCCGCTTCATCAGAAGAGACATTCTCACCATAGTGTTCGGCTACATAGTCGATAGCCTGCTGTTTTAGTTCGGGGCGTTTTACCTGTCGCCCCTGTTTGAAATCGAGCATTTTGCGCCATTCAGTCGGCTTTATGATTTCATATGGAATATTGAATAATTCACACGCTCCAATAATCGCCCCCTGCAACTGCGCAAGCTGAATTACTGTCTTGGCTGATGCTTGCAACGCTACGTCTTCAATTACGACAAGATCGGGGTTGTTAGTTTTAATACGGCTCTGTATCATCTGGCGCATAATGGCGCGACGCTCAGCTGGATCTTTGGTTTTACTTAAATCAATCAACGAGTGATATACAGTGCCGTCATCTAATGTACAAACGCCGGTCTTTGTCAGCGCTTGGTCAAAAGCTAAGATTTTTATAATAAACACTTCCTTTTTGCTTTGGAATATGGTAGAATTCAAACTTGAAGAACACCTGCACACCCCTCTTGGGGCTTATTTAATCATGTGGACGTTATCGTAGGGGCTTCCCGGAAATCCAGTAGTTAGGCTGCTGGTAGAAAGGAGGACCCTATGGAGATTGATTTCGAAACGTTTTGTATGATAATCGGTCTTATTGCTAGTGTCATGTCCATCTTGGCATCAGCTAAGACTTTAAGCCAGCCACAGGCATAAATGGGGCCAAACTACTCGAACAATCACTGAAGCCTCTATGCAAATTAGAGAGCTGGTCCGCTGTGTGGGTGTTCTTCTTATTCGTGAGTTTCCTCATATCAACGCATGACTGCTCCAGCGGTCGTGCGCTCATAAAAGGGGTAGAGCCCCGAAAGACTCTACCTCTGATTTACTATTTGACAATTACTCGCCATCAAAGACCAGATCGAACATGTTGCCATCAGCATCAGCCAGAACGTCGAAGGTCATGGTCAGGGAAACGGGATCGCCGGTATTCTGCCAGGACAGCTCGAAACCAGCCTGCGGAACAGCCTTATACCAAATCGGATGGGCCTCGATAATGACATCGTCTTCTGTCTTGTAGGGAATAGAACCCTCGACACGATATGCCTTGGGGAAATGCTTGGAATCGAGGTGCACCACCTGAGGCTTAGCAGACTTCTTGTAGTAATACACAATGTAGTCAACGCCGCTCTCGACAGTGACGGTGACTTCCTTCTCAGACACGGTAGCTGTCAGCTCAGTACCCAGATCGTCGTCGGCCTTGAAGACCTGCACGTAATCACCAGCAGCAGCCTCGCTCAGAGTCAGCTTGGCAGTGTCGGCAGCGGTAACCTTCTCGCGCTTCAGGAAGTTTGCCTCAGTGCCCAGATCATTACCAGACAGCATCTGGAAGACCTTGACGGGATACACCTGAGCCTCGATTGTCAGAGTGCCTTTACGAGAGCCGTCGAACTGCACGCGGTTGGGAGCGCCCTGACCGCCAGTAGCAAACACACGGTCACCTTCGAAAGAAGTAGAAGTGACGTTAGCCCAATCGACATTCAGGAACATCTTCTTGGTGGAATAGTTCTTCAGCATCAGGTCAGCAACTTCGCGGTTGGCAAAATTAGCATTCTTGTTAGCCATAATTGTTATCCTCCTATGTTTTCATCTTTTTTATCGATGCGTTCTATCCACTGTGACGGGTCATACTTTCCGCCCCAAACTGAATAGTTCATCTCTGCGATATTTAATTGTTTTGCCTTCATCAGTTGGGAGAACGTGTCTCGTATCTGGCCAATGGTGAGAGCACAAATATTTGAATAATTCAGACTCTGATGAAATGTACACAACAACGAGATCATGTTAGGCAACTCCAAATTGGGGTCGCCTTTTTTTGTTTTTGCGAACTCTTTCTTCTTTTTCTGAAACTTCTCCCAAAACAGCCGGTCTTTCTCGGTTTTAAACTTGGGATTCTCTTCGGGCATATCATCATCCGCAATATCAAGTAGCTGCAAAATTACTTGAACAACTGTCTTGTAATTTGATTTATTAACAAAGCCGCCAATTGACGCATTGCCTTTTGAATCGACTTGTTTATCAATCAAAATTGCGCGATATTTTTCATCCCACTCCAAATTACCGAAAATAAAAAGAGCCAAACCCGAAATCAATTCGGATCTGGCTTCTTCGTTGGCTGTTAGGATATCAAACATTGTCATTTCATTTTTTTGTTCATTTGTGAACTGATTCCACGGATTTTCTATCTTGGCGTCTGTCGAGACGTCCGTGAAATATTTTTCTGGTGTATACAAAAATAAAGTCAATACTCGCTGATACTGGTTGTAGCCGAGCTTCAAAATATCTCCAAGAATAGGGGAGTGAATTCGACCTACTTCGCGTAGCATGACCCCATAAGGGCTGATATGGTCTATATAATTTAATCGAATCATCGCCTTGCCCTCCGAAAAGTTCCAACGCGATAAACGAGCATACGACCATAATAGGGCTGTGCTGGTTTATAAATACTGCTGCCCACCCATTCAAGTGGACCAATTCCAAATTCAGCGTTGCCGTTTAAAATCTTATCAACGTCACTTACGAGAACATCAATCCGAGTACCGGCTTGTCCTTTGCGGCGATAGGTCTGCATGAGATTTTTGCTGCAATATGCGAACACATAGATCGTCATGTCTGTAATCGTGTCGCCATTAGTTTCTTCCGGCACCACCTCAACACACAAAAATGTCTTGGAATTCTCTTGGGTGTCTGGAACAAACTCATATTTGAACACACAGCCACCCTTTCCTGACCCGTCCTTACCAAGCAGGGCAGTTTCAGGATCTTCAATATTGTCAACGTCCCCCAGAAGGACATCAAGAATATTGTCATCGTTTATCAGCTTTGATATTACTTTGTTTTTGAAAGAACCGATCTCTTCCAAATTCATATCAGATCACCTCCAAATCAACGTCGGCGGTTAATTTACCTGATCGAACTGTCAAAGATACGGTTGTCCCAATCAGCTTGGGATTATCAGCGCAAACTACTTTACATTTTGCGCTAGACACAGAATCCTCCGCGTTCTTAAAATGGATCTCGTCAGGAACATGATCGCCCTGTAAAGTCCAATTTGCCGTCTCACACGTTTCGCCATCGATTTTCGCTGTAAACAGCTTACCGAAACCGCCGGCTTGAACTGTCGGAGCTCCAGTAAAATCAATACTGAGAACATATTCTGGCTCAGCCTCCTGCGGCGGATAGACGACCTCTGGCGGAATTTCTTCTGTATCTTCAATAGGAATATAGTCACATATCATTTTCTCAGCATTGTCAGTCTCTGGATTATATAGATCCTGTTCGACGTTAAAAGAGAGAAATCCGACCTGTTCGTTATTGTAGTCAATACGGCTTGTCATCTGATCGACCGAAGTAATACGATATGTTTTAGGCACATCGTTAATGATTTCTAGCATTAGCCGCTTACCAATATTAAGATTGGCAGAGTATTCATCGAAAGGCATCTGGATACGGAATTCGCGAGTAGAATAGCTCATCTGCTTATTCTCTTCCAGATTTGAATAATACGGCTTTTCAACTGTAGCCCACAAAGAATGGATCTTGTGAGAATTATCGTCTTGCCATTTAATTTCCTTTCGACAAATCTGAATACGCCCGCGCACTGTAATCTCATCTTCTGGATCTCTTTCTGTAATCAACCAGTGGCTCTTGCTCCAATAGACGATACTTCCAATAGAAAAGTCTTCGCCCGGCAGAGTGTGAATGATTTTTTGATCCATAACAGTTGAAGAAATAATATTCAGTTTACGCGGGATATCATCAATCATCACATCTTTAAAAGAAGGACTGACTGGGGCCAACTTGTTTTGGTCGTGAATTGACTTGTTAATTATTCTGTCACGCTGGGTTGGTCCATTAAGTTTAAGCATTTTTCTATATTCTGATCGAGTCATAAGCCACCGCCTTACTCAGTCAGCTCAGAAACCTTGTTTACTCTGAACGAGTAGCCATTCATTTCGGCTTTCAATTTCCGTTCTGAATACTGTAACAAGTCTTTCATCTGCTCCAATAGCTTAGCAGGGGAGAACATAGAGAAATCTTTTGTACTCATGGCATTTTTTAGTGCGTCAGAATTAAAGACGTAAGGCTCTAACCAGTGAACAATCATACTCAGGGCAAGAATACTCTGCTCCTTGCGAGACAGCGTAATGTTAAACATCTCAAGCTCTTCGTCATAATCAGTCAGGTCTTTAACACAAATATCTGCAAAATCGTCAATCGCTGCCTGAAGCAGGTCTTTTTCGACAGCAGCAAACATTTCGTCTGTGTAGCCTTCTTTGTCATAATCTTTGATTCGCCCACGACAGCGGGCATAGATACTTTCAAAAGTGGTTGCCATAGCCCGCCTCCTTTATTTAGATGGTATCTTCCAACTCAACATCTAGAGAGTCCTCTAGCGCCTTGATAGCACTGCGACTGTCCAGCTCACCAGAATCAATCTTCTTCTTAGCCTCAGATGCGATGGCGTCCTTAGTGCCGCCCGGCAAAGTGGGCACGATCTCCTTGATTTCGTCGGCGGACATATTAAATACATCCTCGAAGTCATCAGTAGACAGGCTGTTCTGATAGTAGCGACCGACACCCAGCTTCTTGATAACTGCGAGGTCATCAATCAGAATCCAGTTCTCCTCAAAGAAGCGGCGCTGATTGCCACGCATAGAAACGAGCTCGCGATACTCCATCTCCTGAATCTCGCCAAGACCGCTCCACTCGACTACATAGCCGGGGTTCAGCGAGGACTTATAAATCAAGTTACCAGAGACACCGCTTCGGCACTCGACCATAGTTTCATTTGTAATCTCTGCGGTAGAAACAACGGGCTGCTCAACCGGAGTCTTTGCAGTAGTTGCTTTGGGAGCCGCAGCTTTTGTAGTTGCACGTCTTGCCATTATTTCCTCCTATATAATAAGAAGCGGCAGGGAAGTCCCTACCGCCTATGTAACATTTTAATTTGATGATCAGGACAGCTTGTACACGCCAAAGTCACGATCAAAGATAACGGCAATGCCGGTGCGCTTCATCATCAGGAATTCCTGAGTCATATCAGCGTTGTCCATGGGGTTGCCCATCAGCATAGTGACGTCGCCCTCGGTAACGCGCTTAATGGGCTTGGTATCGCCAGCAAACACGTAGATGACATTGTCGTCCAGCAGGAAATCATCGGTGCCATCCTTGTGACGCTGCTTCACAGCCACCAGAGGAGTGCCGGCCAAATGGCCGATGAAACCCATAGAATAAACATCTTCCTTAGCGGAATCAGACATGGTAGCGGTCTTGATCTTACGCAGAGCCTTCTTAGTACCAATGATAACAGCAGACTCGCCAGTAGAAGTCTCAACGTGCTCGATCAGATCCAGCAGCTTCTCCTCATCATAAGTACCAGTCACAGTATAGGGAGCCTGCAGCTTGGAGAACATACCAGTGAAAGCAGCATATGCAGCATCCAGCTCCTGCTTGGTGAAGGACTTGCCGACCAGATCAACGAACTTGTTAAAGTCGATACGGCCAGCCAGCACGCGGTTCAGTTCCTCATAGATCTTCACGGCACGCAGCTGGGTGTTGACAGTGATGTCCTGACCACCCTCGATGCGCTGACGACGAATGCCCTGAGTACCTTCAGCAATATCAGCAACAGCAAACAGGCACTCCTTCTCGATATGGAACTTGTTGGTGTCGCCCAGAGACATATTGCGGTCCTCGACCATGTTCATGAAGAACTCGTCGCCCTTCAGACCTTCCTCGTGGATAACATTCACCAGTTCCTCAACAATTGCAAAGACCTGAGCGCACTTGCCGTCACGAACAGCCTTCAGATCCAGCTTTGTAGAGCCACCGTTTGCCTCAATCAGAGCCTTGCGCAGAGCCTCCTGAGTATCATTAACAGAGTAATCACCGGCGACGTGACCCTTGTAGCCATCAACAGCCAGCTTGATCAGATTAGAATCAATAGCCATGGTATAAACCTCCTATAATAAAAATGGCCGCCCGCTATTACACGGACGGCGCTATGTTAATTTCTTGAACTTTGGGATCACTTCAGGCCGATGTAGAAGTAGGTATACTTGCCCTCACCAAAACCGACAGTCTCCTTCTCCAGAATGGTGCCGAAAGTAGCATCGCCCTTAGAATCTTCAACCTTGATCTTGGTAGAACCAGCGGTATAACCAACGGTCTTGCCAATCTCGGGAGTACCCTCGAAAGCCTCAGCGGTCACAGAGAAACCGCCCTTAGAGTCCAGAGAATATGCGCGAATGGTCTTACCTGCCTCATTGACCCACTCAGTCAGATAGTGAGCGACAGTCTGATCATAGAACAGTTCCTCCTCTGCAATCACATACAGATCCTCAGCCACAGCGCCAGCAGCGGGAGCAGTAGCCTTGTAAGCCTCACGACCCAGCTTCTCGCCCAGAACAACGATGTTACCGTTGTCAATTGCTGCGGGAGCATCGCTAGAATAGAAAATCACACTTGCCAGCTGCTCACCATTCTTGGTGCCACCCAGATTATCAGTGCGCACAACAGCATGCTTAGTATTTGCCATAATTATGTACCTCCTAAAATTTTGAATTATTACTTACCGAGATAGTGCTCCATCAGGCCACCATACACGGTGTTATCTGAACCGTTCTGGGTGCCACCCACGCCAAAGCGGACAGTTCCTCTATTGTTAGTAGTGGGAACATAAGAGAACTCAGCGGACTGACGGCCAACCAGCGCATAGCACTTAGTCTCCAGTTCGGCATAAGTAATCTCCGTGTTCTCCTTCAGTGCGGTATATTCCGCATTTGCGCCCAGCTTTTCATCCATAATAGAGAACAGCTCGTCACGCTTAGACTTTTCTGCTGCGGCGACTGCCTCAGCTTCAGCCTGTTGATATGCTTCCAGCTTAGGTTTGATTTCACTAACTTCATTGGCTGCTTTAGTAAAGCTGTCAGACAGTTCAACAAGTTTATCAGTCAAAGCAGAGAACATAGTGATTAGGCCAGGCATTACGTCGCCATTATCCCAGTCCTCGTAAATGACCTTCTTACGTTTAATATTCTCATACTCCAGAACAACATTATCGCCGTTCATAGAGTAGGGAATACCCATCAGTTGATATGTGCCAGAATCGGTTACAATAACTTCGTTGTCCTGAATATCAGTGAGCCAATACTTAGGGATCATGCATTCAGGGTCCCAACGAGAAGGAACCTGAATCTTAAGCAGCGCATTATAAACTTCATCACGAAGCTGATTAGCGGTCAAAGTAAATTCGCTGGACGCAGCGGGTTTACCCTCTTCTACTGGAGCAGCATTCTCGGCGGAAGTCTCAGTTGTTGCATTTTCTGCACCTTCTTCAGATGCGGCGTTTTCTGTAGCAGTAGCCTCAGATTCGGTCTCAGTCGCAGCATTCTCTGCTGTGGTAGCCTCGACTTCAGGATTTTCCACAGCGCCTTCTGCCACAGCATTTTCAGTCACAGCAGGGTTCTTTTCATTTTCATTCATTGGCGGTATATCTCCTTTCTCCTCATCGGATGGATTTTCATTTTTTGCAGAATAATTCTGCTGGAGAGACTGATACTCATAGAGACGCTCTCGAATTTGAGATGTGATATCGTCAACAGAAAAATTGGCGGTTACACAGCTCCCAGTCATTGCGGGCTGAATCTTCGGATCGGTGGTCGACAGAATGCAGCAACCATCAAACTTAAAAGACGAAACGGGAGTAATTCCGTCATCGCGTTTCGCCTCGCAAACCATATCGGTCAGTTCAACGCTGTGGTTTTTTGTCACATCACGAGTGAAGATATCTACTGGGTCGCCAAATTTTGTCCAGATCAAACCATCGACACGCAAATATTCACGTTCTGTGCCGGTTCCGTCATCTTTAATAACCCAACGTGGATTGCAAGATTCAGGAATCACACCATAAGCCTGCCCCGCATACAGATATTTGACATCGGTATCGGTGATTCGCAGCTCGTGCTCATGACCTTTAAAGTCTTTATCTTCATCGTCCAATTCATTCACTACATAACCAAGAATCGGCATATTGGCGATAGTCGGGACAGCTTTATTGATAACATCTTTCGTGAAGCTGGTTTTATTAAGATTTGCTTCTGTGTGCATCACATCAATACAGACATCAATGAAGCGAAAATCAGAAGTTTCATATTCATTCTTCTTTGAAAAAGAGATTGGATATCGTTGATTCATTCTGCTTTCACCTCCTCGTCCGCAAAATAAAAGCCCTGACGAATTGCAATCTGCAACTCAGCCAGAGCATTTTCAAATACATTATCATTGATAAATACATAGTTGTTCGGTGGATCTTTTCGTAGCAGGAGAGCGCCGTGTTCTATCAAAAACTTCGACATCCCGGCGGCGTGAGAACCATGCACAACTATTTCACATAGATATTGTGCCATGTTACTCCTCCTGTCTATCTGCTGTTACTTCGCCAGCATCACTTAATTGTTTGCCCTCGCTTGCATTAGATGGGCGTCCGCCCTCGTTTACAGCGCCAGACTGTGTATTAGAACTTTTAAGCGGAACTTCAACAGTATTCAAGCCGAGTACATCATTCTCAAGATAAGCCATATTTTCATAATCCGTGCCAGCAAACCCGGCGGTTGCAAGGATAGCGCTACGTGTTGGAATGCCGTATTGGGCGTCCTTTAGATATCGCTCATGCATTTCGGCACGGTTGTAATGTGTAACTGGCAGGAAATTGATACGGAATTTATAAGAACTTGATACGCTTTTGAGTTTACGATTGACCCAACGCTCCAGCTGACGAATCACCGCGAATACAATCATTTGGTCATTCACAGTACACAGATTCAACGTTGAAGCAGCCGGATCGTCACCGCCACCAAACAAGATTTTATTTACACCAGCCTGCGCAAATAGTGTCGCTTCGGCCTTTGCAACCTCGTTCGTATCACTATTTACACCGCTTTTGTCAAAATTCCAGTCAGTTAGTTTCATTGGAGTTAAAATCGCACCAATATTCGGCGGTAACACATTGCTCATCATATCGTAGAACTCTTTGGCAGTTTCATAGTCAATCAGGAACGAACCATCTTTGTCGTTGATAGGAATTTCCATCGCAATAGCCTTGTAGTTATTGGCTTCGCTGGCGTTCTTGCTGATGGCGCGATAATCTTCAATATCCGCCAGAGCACTAAATAGACTCACAAACGGTGGAATGGGGATATAGTCATGTTCATTTACCTTAATACAGATTGACTTAGAGCTATCCAATTCTTGCCATTTATATAACTGAGTATTGGTTTTATAGGTGTTATACATGGTTTGGAATTCGGGCGGATAATTCAGTAACTTGTCTTGGTTAGCATCAAAGTATGAAAAGTTGAATGCAAAGTTGTATACACCATCTTCAATGCTGCTTATTTTACAGTAGTCCGCATCGAGATTCTGGAAAGCAAAACTGTCATTCGTCTCCCATGCGTATCCATAATAAACGTCGTCGCGAAATGCAATCGTCAAAATCTTGGTTGCTTCGTGTGGAATGTTCATCAGTTCAACAGCTGTTGAGCTTGCGTAGTATGCTTTCTTAAACTTATTCAGATTGATGCTTTTAGATCGATCAAGACCGTAGGGAACAAGCTCATAAGAGAATGTAGACATATTCGCAAAATATTGAATCAGCCGACGATAGTAGTTTGAAATATTGAACAGATATTTGCTCATATTCCGCAGTTGCTTTTCGTAACTGGCTGGATTAGCAAGATACTTTACAATTTGATCCTTTGAATACTTGGTATATGTCGGATTGGTCTCTGATGTTGATTCAAGGTTGCGAATGCCAATCTTTGATAGATTAGCATAAACGCCACTTACTAAATCAGAATATGTAACATAGGAGGTCTTTCCACTTTTTGAATTTGTGACCATGACCTTTTTATTCATTATATTTTCAGCCATTACAGCCCTCCCTTCTTCAATACTGGCGCACGGAAGTTAAAATCGAGCAGCTTCGGTTTGTTATGCCGTTTCTCCATGCTGCGCTCAACTTGCTGCGCAATATAATAATTATAGGACAGGGAAGAGTAACGGTCTTTGCGACATCCAGATTTCTCCTTGACCTTGATTACGTTGTTTATTGTTTCGTAGCCCAAATTGACAAGCTCATTAACTGCAAGTCCGGTGTTGATATACGGCATTTGTAGAGCGGCTCGTTCGCTGGGTGACATTTTATCATACCCCTTATATAGTTTGCGTAGCTGATCTTCGCAGCTATATTCACTTTGCAGAAGATGGATGCGTCCTTGTTGGAAACCACTACGTAGACCAATAGCAACATCACTATTAAATTGTGCGCTACCCATAATAGCCCAAATGACCTTCTTGGCAGCCTTATCAGAACAACGATCAGCGATTTCTGAATTGTTACAGCAGCTGATTGCTGGATAGGTTTCACCAGTTTCAGGATCGTAGATATCACGCATGAGCAAGTCAATCAGCGGAATGCCAACGGAACGGGCATCGATCCCAAGGTAATCGCAGTTGAAATATTCAAAGTAACGACGCAACTTCAGTGCTTGATCCTGAATACTCATGCCTTCCACGTTTTCTGAGTAAACAAAGTTACTTGTATAACGACCAGATTTGTTTGGTATCATACAATTAAGGAAGATACTGGTTGCATCGTTGTCGTTTTTCTTGGAACTCATCAGTGCGATATCGGCGGTCAAAATGCGGATTTCTCCGTTTTTCTTTTTTGGAACGTCGGTCGCAGTAGGTGAGAGCACTATATTTGGTGCGTAGAATGCTTTTTCAATAACGCGAGTTTTATTGATATCATCGAACTGGAATAGTCCGCCTTCAGTAGCTCCAAGCCACTCGACGAGCATCTCCATTGCGAACTTCAAATCAGAGAATCCAGATTCGCTCATTTCATCTTCGACAGCTTCTTTGAGTAGAAGTCCTTCTTTGATACTCATTCGATAATCAAAAGCACAACAGAAGTATTTTTTATTCTGATCGATCATATTTACAAAATAGTCTTTACATTTTTCATAACTCCAGTGATTCTGAAACCACGCGGAGCTCAGATAAAATTCCTGATTTCGTTCAGCCATGTGTTTGTATTGCGGCTTGTTTAAAAATCCAGGATGGCGAACAAGGTTGAGGAACTTTTTAAGAACCATGTTAATGATGTCTTCATCCATTTGCCTATATTCATCGACCAGCACAAGGTTTGCACGCGCACCACGCGCGTTGTCTGTCGCGGTTACAACTTTAACATAGCTGGTGTTTTTAAATATGATTTCAGCTTTTTGGTTATTTATGTCTACTTTTGCTATTTCAGATCTTAATAAAGGACTCAATGGGACAAGTTCCTTCATTATTTTTTCATCCAAAATATTTATGGACTGCGTTCGTACTTTACAAGCAATCACACACTTCGTACCAGGCCATAAAATACATTTGATAACAATAAAAACTGCGGTCAGAAAAGATTTACCTAGCATTAGTTGTTAACCAGTAGTTTTTTATCTACTGCTCTGGAGATTTCTCTCATTTACATCGGGCTGTCAATTCAGTCCCAGATTGGCGTACATTTTCGCGTCGGACACTCTTGGCGGGATTATATTTATTCACCCACTACGCTCTACGATGGCGGGAAGCCTTGCGCAATCTTCTCGCTTATCTCGGTATTAGCAGTTAAGCCTTCACCGATATTGCCCGATTTTTTCATTCGAATAGAATGGCGGCCTATAGATTTGACCGCGAGCGGCAATGAAGCAGAAACCCGTACTTCGAACCATTAAATACAACAAAATCTGTTGGAATAATTTAAGATTTAAATTCAGATAATCTTTCGCAAATCTTTGAGGATTCGCTCTATAGAAAGATGCCCTTAAAGCTACTGCGTTCATAATCTTTTCTGATTTAGTATTTGCTACTTCTTTATCTGTTAATTTTTCTTTACTCAAGACTGACCACCACCTTCACCAACTCCGAAGATTGTCTCACGAAGGTTTGTGTCTGCCGAATCATCTTCCATGGATTCAGGTTTATGAGCAGTCCATTTCTCCATTTCTTCGTCATATTCGTCTTGATATGGATTTTTTAAATGGAACATCTTCAGTAGCGTCCCTAATACCCACACTCTAAAATACTTTCCAATCCCATCAACGTCCTGCCACTCAGGTGCAGGCTCCGGTATTGGCTCTTCTTCCTCCCATTTTTGAATCAATGTTCCGAAAGTGTTAGTCTCAGCCAGCGCGTTATCGTTCGTCTGATTCGGCTTGATCTGAGCTGAACCCATTAGATTCTGAAGGTTGTCATTTGCCTCTTTTATTTTCTTTGTATCGCCGGTAGCGTCTGCCTTTTCACAGTTGAGCTCGCCTTTTGCAATGCGCTTAAAGAGAATTTCCTGTGCGGCTGTTTTACACTCATGGCGCGTAATAAGATTCTGATAGTGATCCTCAAGGAACAAATAGTCCTGCTCCTCCAGACCTGCGCCCCAGAACCTAATCATCTTTTGGGTGACTTTTGTATTGCCAGTACGGCCAGCAGCCAGCGCGTCCTTCTTCTCCTGATCCAATGTATCGTCATAAGACTTCCCGGCGTGCTGTCGCATATTAAGGCGTCCCATATATGTATTGATTTTTGGAGAACCGGGAGTAGAATGATCTGCGGCCTCAAGAAGCCCATCACAGTAAAACATATCAAACAGCATAGCCAGTCGCTTGATTGCTTCGTTCTCGTCTCCGTATTTCTTTACATAGAAGTTGAACATTTCTTCTTTGCATTCGTTGCACCACGGCAAATATCCATCGTTACCCATAAACCACTGACTCTGCGTCTTTGAGAAATTTCCCTTGCGCACATCATAGATCTTTCCGCAGCACATACATTTACCACCACTCCATGAGGCAGGAACCTTAATGCGTGGCGGTTTCTTTTCAACGGCAGTTCTGGCCATAATCCTTCACCACCGTTCCGTCATCTGACATATTGTCGAAGCGATACTTGATATCATCCCACAGTTTTAAAATCTCATTAAGCTTCTTTGTTTTGTGGAACTTTGTATATACAGAGCCCGTAGTTGGATGCTCGCCAATCTCTTCATAAAAAATTCCCATTGCACGAATAAAGAATGCACAACGGCGGGAATAGCAGTAGAAGTAATCGCCTCCTAAATCTTTATGAAATTTTTCTTCCATCTTTGAATTCTGGAACCTCCTTTACAATTTAATTTCATGGGTACAGGTATGCGAGTCGAACGCATCTAGGATTTCTCCTTGTCTCAGCTTATGAGGCTGGCCAGCACACCGGCGCTGTCACCTGCGACATATATGGCTCGCCTTTTCGGACGAGCCGTTTATTTAACTATTGTTGAATTTATCTGACAATTCTTTTAGGATCTGATAAGTCGTTTTCAATTCGCCATCATCGTTTCTAATATCGATCCCTAGTTCTTTAAGACTGGTTTCAATGTCCTTATCGGGACCAGCATAAACAGAATCGTGTTTGGAACCTGCCAAAACAGAACAAATATCGTCCATAATAATTCTCCTCTATAATATAAAAACGCCCAGAGCGGTTAAGCCCAGAGCGTCTAAATCTGTTAAATTACTATCTTTGCTGGTTTTTCCAGCTTCACATCATACAGACAGGTCAAACCATCATCAGCAATAACAGCGACGGCTTGCTGTGGGATATCATTCTTGCGAACACCAACAGCGTAACTATCAGTACCGCATACGCAGCCGCTTTCAATAACCTTTGTCCCGTGCACCGTTGTCATTCCGTTTGTGTGGCGATGTCCGAGGAAAACCAGATCAATCGGCTGTTTCACCATCATGGTCAAGTGTTCGACAACGTTGGCAGGGGAGTCTTTATCTCCATGTGCATACATCACCAGACTATTACGAGCCTTAAATCCACCAAAAGTAGGATCGAGCTTCTCTGTTTTTACTTCAATTCCAGCCAGATTCTGTAGCCGCGCCTTCATATAGAACGGAATCAGCGCTTCGAGTTCGTCTCCTGCAACTTGTTCTTCCTTATTGGGGAAAACCCGTGAATGATTACCGCTGACCGAATACACATCAATATGTTGGCATACTTCGTACAGTTCTGCTACAAAGTTGCTCACCAACTCTGCGGCTGTCATAACCTGTTCGATACTATTTTCATTGTTCTGAACTCGAGTGTTGATATGAATATGGCCATTGATAAGATCGCCAAGCAACAGCACATGAATCTTTTCGGCAGCATGTCGCTCAACAATGTTAAATACCTGAGTGACATAGCTTTCCAGCCTTGCCTTTAAAATTTCCTTATCAAACTTATTCCATGCGGAGTCAATGCCGGCACCCGTATGTAAGTCGGATAGGCACACAATTAAGTCATGTCCGCTGCCTTCGTACTGTACAATATTCAGGAAATCATTCTTGTCGTAGGGCACAACAGCACTTGCAATCATTTCCTTGATGGATTCAGCACGCGCAATATCACGATAAACCTTATTTGTTGCCGCCCGCTCATCTCGCATCTTGACCTGTTCTATCTTCAGCCGCTGCAGTTCGTCTGCCACAGTGCTACCGCTCATATGTTCAAGCGCGTAGTCGTAGCCGGCTTTCCACGACTTGTACTTTTTTCGATAAGCACATTCCCCAAAATTGGAATTTGTCGCATCATTTAAAACCTCTGCGGCTTCATTCCATGTCAGACTATGCTCATGACACGCATTGCCAATACGCATCATATATTCATCGAAAGATTCGTCTTCCATTTTACGAAAAGCATTCTTTTTAATTTCGTCCATTCTGCACCTCAGATCTCAAAATTAGACTTGGTGCGATGAGTGCGATTTAGTTCGCGCAACGCCTCCTCGGCTTCAACATTGCCGGGCAGCTGAGTTAGAACAGACTTGATTTCTTCCGCGTACCACTTATGAGTAGTGCGAGTAATGTGCACATTGGGGATAATCTTCCGCAGGTAAGTTGCTTCATTCTTAGTAATTTCAATCATATGTATTAAATCTCCTTTTAAATTTAAAGTTGAAAGAGATATACTCTTTCATATATTAAGAAAATAAAGTCAATTTCGGTCACTGACTCTATTTGCATTCTTCTTTGCGATACGTGCCTTCTCTTTGCCTGCAGCACACTCTTTGCAATATAGACTGGCATTTGGTCTTTTTGCGATATACTTTTCACCACAAACAGTACAATAGCATTCTTTGGGATCAAACAATTCCCGTGCCACTTTACTAAGGTTCAATCGATTGTTCTCAAGTGTTACATTGAATGTGTATGCAATTACGTCATCTTTATCAAGTGCAAAATTCGGATATGTATATAAGCAGCCAATATCGTCTGTTCCAGTTCGATAGAGTAAGTGATGCACGTCAGACAGCTCGTACATGCCGCGTACCGTGTTGTATCCATCGTCCCAGTTGGACCCACCGTGATACATGATTTCAGTCTGTTCATCAAAACACTTTCCAAACCGCTTCATTTTAAAATCAGTGTCTAATGCCACCGTGTCACTGCCATATAGTCTGCAGAAGAAGATAATCCCAAGCAAGACTCTAAGCTGTGCCCAGTTGATGTGATAGCGGCGACGAGCGTCGGTGATATAGTCTAAATCTTTCTGATATAAAACAACTTGATGTACATCAAGTATCGGTGCGTTATTTTTGCGCCCTCGGCTGAATGTTTGAATCAGATGGCTGCGATCATAACTAACAGACTCGGGGTTTCGCATTCGTTCATAATAAATCGTGGCACATTCAATAGGAGAGAGGCTTGTCCGCTTTAATAAATTACGCAGCATTAGGTTTGATTCGTGATAGTATTTCCAATTGTCAAGAAGTATATTTTCGTTGCAATAAAATGTCGTATAAGCCATTTAACCTCCTTACTCGATTGGTACAATTTCGCCATCAACATAACGACAAAGCTGTCCATGTTCATTATAGTATGGAGCCATATAGCTCGCTCCCGCACCACCATTAATGTAATAATACATAACTTTTGTATCCTTGGCGTACACGATAGAAGTGTTCAAAATATGATAAAAATCATCACTATAATTGTCGGCCCAATTACCATATTGGTCTTCTTTTGTACCGCAGCCAGTCAGCAAACATCCTATCAAGCAGATGGAAATCAATATAACAAAAAACCTCTTCATTCTGTTTTGTCCTCCCAGCCCACAGATTCATGAGCGAATTTTTGGATACGTTGAGCTTCGTCCCAACTAAACATCATCTCACCGCAATTAGCACATTTCATAGCGGTAACATTTGAGGCTTCGAGTTCCTGCCCCCGGCAGTGGAATTTATATGTCAGCCCGCTTGTCAGCGTCATTGTCCCGCCACACTTGGGGCATTCCATCTGCTGTGGGGACTCCTCTTGTTGCAGTTTCTTTTTCTTGAATAGATTAAACATCGATTTTCTCCTTTATTTCTGATGGATAAAAATTTGAATCACCCGAAATATTTCTGCACTTCTGAATTACATCGTCAAGATTTTTGTCTATAGCATAAGCTGTTTTACAATCAGGACAATATAGTCCATCAATACTTGGAATTTTAATTTCTTGATATGGTGGATATTTGTTTTTACATTTTATATCTTTCCCAACAACAGAATACACTTTTGTAGAGCGGCAAAATAGACAATAAGGTGTATTCATTTGTTCTGGTTTATCCAGTGTAACTATATCTTTCAAATTATCCATATTATTTCACCCTCGCTTCATAAATTCTCGGTTCAGCTAAACTATATCGTTGACCAAGGTACTCATACTTGCCATTCGGGTCGTGAACTGGTAACTGCACGGGAACGGGTTTGATATTTTCAACTACGCCAGCACCAGCCATGTGCCACAAGAACTTTTTAAACTTGTTGGGATATTTTTCATAGCACAGCACCACTAGAATATTGGCCAACTCACGAACATCGGGGCAGACCAGCTTGCATTTATTACGATACACGTTATAAATTGCTTGCCAGTTGGTTTCATAGGTCTTTGCTTCTTCTTTCGTCATGATGCCTTCAAGCTCTTTACGATAGAGTTTCCAGTTTTTGGCTTTCTTTTCGAGCTCTAACTGGTTCTTGCGATATTTATTAAAGTCCAGAAAGATGGCTTCGATCTCATTAAATACATCCTGGTCATAGCCGATTTCCGAATCGTACATTATGTGCCAATCAAAATTGCCAGCGGATTCTTTATGCCAACGAACTCCGCGTTCCCAACGTTCAAGACTCATACAGAGCAAGTTCATATTGCTGTGTGCCTTGCTGAGATTATGTAAACGTGCGTAGTAGGGACCGTTGTATTTAAAGAAATATGGCATTCCACTTGCTTTTGCCCATTTACTGATCTGACGGGGGATAGGGTAGAGCACACCGGTTTTTGCGAAATCTACTGCTTTTCCGTTTGCAACCGAAAGAAGGTCAATATAATCTTCGTATAGCTGTTTTGTCTCCTCTGTGCGTGCAACACGATTATGATACACAGAAGCCATATTACTGATTTCGCCAATCATACTTTTAAGTCCACGAAGAGTGCAGGCAAGTTTATTTTCAAGGTTGTCTACCTGAGCGAGACTGGTGACTTTATCTTCGATATCTATCGTGACATATCCGTCGTCTGGGATAGTGTTGATAATAATTGATTCATTTGATAACAAGGTAAGGTCCCCGTCGTAGTCGGCTCCTGAAAGTCTCGCAGGAACGATGGATTTTACATTGATCATACAGCAATTAACGAGATGATTGCAATATTTTTGAGTCAAACCGTTATCAACACCCTTTAATTTGACATGTTCTTGGTGGCAAATGTGTGGGTTACGTCCCAATGCGCGTTCACCCAAAATGACACCACGTCGATCAAAACTATAAAACTCATCAGAATTAAGACAACCATTTATGGGAAGACCAGCAATTGCTTCCATTAATGCGATTTGGTCTGGAAGCAGAAATTTGAATGTTGCATCAAAAAACAATTTGCCACATTTAAACCCATTGCGATATTTTTCAAGAAGGTTATGAAAATAATCTTTAACACTAGGTTCGTGAGTCATATCAGGATTACGCATAATTGCTGCGACGTAATGGTTAAGTGGTTCAGTATTGTCTGCCAATGCACCAAGGAAGCAGTATGTAAAAATAGGATCGCCACTTACAATTTTTTCATACCAATCTACAGATTTATCTGCCAGATGTTTAAATTCATCAAACGGAACAGAGGACAAATCCTGGATAAGCTGATAATTTCCGAGCGAAATTGTCATTTCTTTATCTGCTTGATAATTCCACTTTGCAATACCGAGTGCATGATTATATTTTAAAACAAGCTCTTTATATCGATTCCAATCATTCACGGTACCGTCTTGCTTAAAATATTTATAACCTTTGTACATGCTTTCACAAGCAATAAACATTGGCTCAGCATCACGAGTTACAGAATGCTTTACGCCCCAAATATCAGTGATTTCGGTAACGCCACGTTCTTCATAAAAAGAAACATAGTCCATCTCATTAAAAACGCCTTTAAAATATGGCATACGAAAAACCATACTGTTAATTCGTTCGGTTGTTCCAATCCGTTGTTCAACTTCACGCATCAGGGAAGGATGTGCAATGCCACAGCCGTCAAACATATTGATCTCAATATCAGTTTCTTTTTTGGCAATAGCCTTTTGTTTCCATGTGCGCTTGGCTCCAGTTTTTCGATCGGTGAATTCAACTTCTTCATCGTGAACATATTTAATTTTCTGATTTGGAATGGTGGTGAACGTATCTGGAACAACAATGATTTTTGGAAACCATTCTCTAAGAGCAATACAATGACAGCTAGAAAGAACAAGACCGCGATAAGCATAATATTTGCTAAGGACGGTTGGTTTATCACTGAAATCCAAATCCATGCTAATTCTTTTGTCGATTTCTGGCCAAATATGAGATTCGACCATTGAAAAGATAAACTGACGAATCATAGACGCGCTTCGGTCGCCAAAAGAAAAATGATATTTGCCAATTTTTGCGCCATGCTCGATCAAGTGACGAACTACTTTTGGTTTGTTCTGCGCGCCAGTTGCATCAATAAATACAATGAACGGATTATAATCATCATAGTTATTAGATACGATTCTGATTTGACGAAGCAACATTGTATCAGACTGAAGTACTTGATATTGAATATCGTTTGCTACTTCTACTGGGATTTTATAATTGTATTTTATAAATAAACTCAAAGGGTATTTGCGAACCGTGTAATGCTTAGGAGAAAACATCTATATCAATTCTCCTTTACTTTAATTTGTTATGGAAATCGTCGTCATCGCCAGAATCATCGTCGCTGTCATCCCACTCGCCATCACACACAGCGTAGTAACAATCGATCGCACTGCTGATATAAAATACAAGAAGGGGAGTAATAACCAGCGCCACGAATAACACTTTGCCCACAATCCGATAGGTCAAGTAGAAGATTACCAGTGTCTCAGCAGCGTGCAGTATCCAATCAAACCAGTCTTTGCTATTGATAAAAGCCGATACCGCAATAGTCAAAGGAATATTTGTGCTCATCATGCCCTGCTGACCGTCTTCGTCTTGTTGGCTGCCGGGCTTCTTAGGATCTTTATCCACTGTTGCATTCCTCCTTACTCTTTATCATCCCACTCGCGGCGTTGCTTGTGGGATTTTTTATTATATTTAGATGTCGGAGCCTCCTGCGCTTTTTCGATCTCCTGCATAAACTGGTTTTCAATCATGCGCTGTTTGCGGGCTGCTCTCATATATGTACTCTTAGAATTCTTGTCTCGCTTGCGGTCACTCATCGCCGTAATCCTCCTCACTGTCATTATCGTATTCTTCCAACCCATATAGCTTATGATATAAATATCGGGTCAAAGAAGGGGACATAGGCGTATAGTCTTCCATCCAGAGCGTATCATATAGTGAAGCATCGCCAATAACTTCCTGCCAGTCCGCATATACTTGAATCGCGTCAATAATATTATCTACTGTGACACTATAATCACGCACCGCATCAACTACGGCAAATCCAATATTAAAAATATCCTGTTTTGAAAATTCTTCTTCTTTCATAATAGTCCTCCTTATAAAAGCGATTTGCACCGAAGTGGCTTCTTTAGTTTATCTAATTGGTTGTAAATATCTGCGATTTGCTCTTCTATAGTTTTTATTCTATCCCCTGCAGATACTTCTACAGGTTGTTCTTTGGACGTGGCAATAACTGCATTTTTTGCTAAATCGCTCGATATCCAATAACCATAATGGTTCTCTGGATTTCCAATATAATCTAAGTTAATAACATCCATTTGGTATCTCCTTTACAGTAAACTGTGACATACGAATGGTTTCTTTTTCTTTATTTCAATACTTACTTCAGGACATTGCTCATGAAAAAAATCATATATTGTTTTATCTGAAATGTAATCAAGCCCAACGGACTGTTCATCCAAAATTAACAATTCATCATCATAAGACTTGATACTGTCTCCGCGAGCGACCGCATCTATCAGAAGTCTTGCATCTTCTTCTGTCCATTTAATAATCATAATAGGCTCCTACATCTGAATGGCCGTCTACTGGCTCGAATAATATCTTCCAAGCATTCTGGCACGACAGAAAACTCTTTAAACAAATTAAACGTATTGCGGTACATTAAATCATCTATATTTATCTGTCGCATTTTATTTTCACAGATATATCGAATATCAGCTTCTCCATACAGCTTAGTGAATAATTTGCAATATTCAAACGACTTGGCCAATCCAAGATCTTCATCAAAGTAGAACATAGTACACTGTGCATTCATTTTACTATAGTCAAACTTTTTACGGAAATCATCCGGCGATTTGCATATTACGATTACTTTGCGGTGCTTTTGTACAGCGTCTAAATTATCATACCAATTACATACTGCTTTGTAGTTCTCTGGTTTTACGAATAATACTCTCATTGCGGTTTCCTCTGCTGCGCTGCGGCGCTCTTATAATAAACTGTGACATACTAGATTCTTTTTATTTCGTTCATACCAAGGTGCTTTGATTTTTACGACATGATCAAAAGTCCATGTATAATCAAGTTCAATAGGATGCATTAAATCCAAAAGGTTGTCCTTATTAACAAGTCTGTAATAATCTACATCATTGAGCCAATCAAATTCCTTCGCCAGCCGTGTTGCCACATCGCTCATGGAATTATAGGTATATCCGGGTCCGAACCATATTTGATCGAATATTTTTGAACTATCATCGACTTTTAAGTACCATGCTCTAAAATCACGATACGATTTGAATGGTTTGACCCATACTGTCTCATAATTGTTTAATGAGACGAAGATTCCATTTTTGGTGTTATAATTTGCAGAGGTCAATAGGGCAGCAGCTCTAGCAATTACATTCATAATAAACTCCTGCAACTGAATGGCTTTTGATACCATGGCGTTGGTTTTGGCTCCCACTGATCAAATAAACGTTCATAATAGATTTTTTCTTTTTTCTCGTCTAAGTACCATCGTATATCTTTATAATTCACATATTTTGCATTGGTGTCAGCGAAACATTTTAAAACGGCAAACATTTCATCGTAGTTCTCATGGTAGTAACTGAAACGTCCCGTTTGCACGTAATCAATCGCTTCTTTTATAATTTCTTCTCGTGTCATGCTATGGGGCTCCTCCAGCTGTTGAGTTTATAATAAGCTCTTACATATAAACGGTTTTTTGAATTGCAACGCATATTTGCCTACCAATTCAAGATATCGCCTATAAATACTTTCCGCAGCCTTCCCCTCGATTGTCTCCAAATGCGACCCGGACATGATATCAACTTTAAAGATCTCCATTGAACTTATTGTAAAAGCTGACGGAGGACTATAATGTATGTATCTGCGGTCTACATCGACATGAATTACAATAGAATCTATTTTTTTTATTAAGTTCTTCGCTAAGCTGTTCACACATTTCCTTATTTGTGAGTTCTAGTATTTCTTTCTCATTCTTCTTGTAATTAGCCATTCCGAAAACATCTGTTATCATAGCAAACTCCTACAGGTTAGTTGCAGCGTTGGTCTTCCTATGGCCGTATCATCTGCGTCCTCAATTTCTGGGTGAAGTGCAACATCAGATGGGTCATATGTAGCTATAGAACAAGCAGCAATCGTGCGATATCCAGTAACGTGTTTCATACATTCATCTATATCATCGATCACAACTGGTTTTGTACTGTACTCAAAATATGCAGCAGTAAAAATTCTAGCATCATAGATTTTTATTTGCCGTCGACCATTCCACACTGCAACGTCAACTATAGCCGTGGGCTTATTAAAACTACAATAGATCCATTTGCCATCAGAAGCAGAACATATTTTTTGTATCGTATCGACAATGTTATTAAATTGATTTATCGTTGGCACAATAATGTCGCAGTCGTTTTCAATCGCGTATTTACATATTTGATAGGTACGACCACCACCGCGTGGAGCTATAATTTTTTCCATAATGCCAAGCCTCTCATCAATCGAAGTAACCTTCATCGCGCATCTGCATAAGGAGCTGACGACCAGCAACAGTAACAAATGTCTGAGGACCTGCCCAACTGCCGAATGCATTCTTTTGTTCTTTTACTTCAAAATATCCATGGTTATTCTTTTCATAAGGGATTAGCTTGCCATATTTACCTTGACGATAGAGGAGTTTTTGCTCTACAAGAACATCGAGCATCTTTTTGCGACTGACTTTGAGTGCCTTGGCGGTGTCTGTAAAATTCATCAGGGAGTTAGTATCGACAAGATCATCGAAATACTCTTCTTTCGGTCGCATTTCTTCGTTCCGCTGAGCAAGTGCTTTATTTTGTTCAGTTAGTTCTGCATTCTTTTGCTGCTCTGCAGAAAGAACCGCGAGCATTTCCATTACAGATTCGGGTTGTCTTAACAAATCTCCAAGCTTAGACGGAGTTATGTATGCGCCGTGTTTACGAACAGAAGGAATGATCTTGTCAGCAACAAGAGCTTGGAATTTTTCAGCGGTTTCGTTTTTTGCTTTCATAGCTAATCGATAAAAGATATTTTCAGGAATAAATCCATCATGAGGACAATTATCTACACCTAAATCAGAAAGATATTTATTGACTCTTGTCCATCGAATCGCTTCGTTGCCACTCGCGGCAACGGTTGTAAAACCAAGACCACGGGCTACGTCTTCCAGTTTGAGATACGCCACCCCATCTTTTTCATAACAAGCAACGCCACAAATATTTATAATTTCGTTAGTCATATTCATTCTCCTACTGCTTGCGCAGCACTATGTAATTTACCAAACGGTATAATCAAATATCGATGCAAAGCCACATCTTCCAATTCTTTTTGTAACTGATGTAGCATAGCCATATTGTCAAGATAAGAGGGAAGCACTTTTTCTACAATCTCATAGGTCAAGGCGTTTATCTGCAACCATTCTTTCATCGTCATTCCACGGTGCACCATAGGACGAATCATCCAATCAATCTGGTCGCGGATATAATCAATAGAGAAAGGATCAATTTCGTGTAGCATACTCATTCTTTCTATGTGGTTCTTAAATAACTCCACTGTCTGTTCGGCTTCAGCTTCTCGGTAGCGGTCGTACAATTCTTTTGCAAGACTATCAATGGCGTCATAGTTCCATCCATCGGTAGGAGACCAGTAGTCCGCTACTTTCAGGCCGCTTATTTTTACTTCTATCATCTTGCGCGACTCCTCAATCGAGTAGATCGGCCAGTTTAGCTGTCTCGCTTCGTTCGCTAATTGGCATATACACAACACCAAACCTGTGCTGACCTGTGAGACATTCGATTGCTTTCCGAAGGCCATTATTTGACTCAAATACAACATCATCAATTTGTCGCAGATCGCCATTGAGCCACAGGACA